>JAEEGK010004716.1_pt1 | contig 33270 bp, 22 predicted proteins | sample 8958771 | NCBI WGS metagenome assembly JAEEGK01 (sample SAMN16246547, study PRJNA631951) | gut metagenome | biome: gut microbiome; feature: rumen; material: SC-attached | host: Bos | place: Iran: Karaj | collected 2018-10 | reverse complement strand
ACTGTGCTTTTGCTGTCTGGCCAGACTTACAAACGATTACACCTTTCTCGATGTAAGGAGTAAGAACGTCCATTGCTCCACCGAAGAAGAAGTTGATGTTGTTGTCACCTGGGTCACCTGTGAAGAACTCCATGTAAACTGGGTTAGCAGATGTGCGGCTCTTAAGACCAAGTTTTTCCTCAATGTATGTACCCTGGAATGTACCAACTTTGTAGTTATCGAATGTTGCGTAGTATGAAACAGCGTCTGTGTCCATGATAAGGCGGTCATAAGCGATAACTTTTATATTCTTTGCCTTTGCGTCAGCAAGAACGTTAGAAAGTGATGAACCATCGATAGAAGCGATAACGAGAACCTTGCATCCACCAGTGATCATGTTCTCAAGCTGGCTGATCTGTGTTGCGATATCGTTCTGAGCGAACTGAAGGTCTACTGTGTAACCAGCAGCTTCGAGTTTTGACTTCATGTTAGCGCCATCCTGATTCCAGCGCTGAAGGTCCTGTGTAGGCATTGAAACACCAATCTTGTTAGCTGATTTTGTGTCTTTTTTTCCACCTGCGAAAATCATTGATGTAGCAAGCAGAAGAACCAAAAGAATACTGACGATTTTTTTCATAAAAATCCTCCTGTTAATTTATGTACTCATAACCAAGTACATTGTCAGATTACACCATAACAATTAAGAAAAATTTTAGATTTTCTGTAAATTTTTGTCTTTTCGTGGAAAAATTTCTGCAGTTTTTTACAGATTGCAAACACGACACTAGAAAATTTTGATATCAATTTTTTTATATATCGTTCAGTACATCACAACAAAAAATGATGTGAATTTGCCAAAATATTAGAGGAAGATTCAGAATTTGTATGGTATTATTAAAATCAATATATGTGGCTGCAATATCGGACTTTAATTATAGGAGAATGATTATGAGTATTGATTTGAAAAGTATGCCGAAGCTCGGCTTTGGCCTTATGCGCCTGCCTGAAAAAGACGGAGTTATTGATCATGAACATGTGTGCCGCATGGTAGACAGCTACATGAAAGCAGGACTTAATTATTTTGACACAGCATATATTTATCATGGTGGAAAGTCAGAAATTGCCGCAAGAGAAGCACTTGTAAAGCGTTATCCGCGTGAAAGCTTTATGGTAGCAACGAAGCTTCCTGCATGGGAGATGAAAACAAAGGACGATGTTGAGCGCATTTTCAACGAACAGCTTGAAAGACTTGGCGTTGATTATTTTGATTTTTATCTTCTTCATTCTATAGAAGAAGGTTCCAACTACGAATTGCACGAAAAATTCGACAGCTTCAACTGGTGCATGAAGCGCAAGGCGGAAGGAAAGATAAAGCATTTCGGCTTTTCATTCCACGGAAGTCCGGAACTTCTTGAGGAAGTTTTAGACAAGCATCCAGAAGTGGAATTTGTTCAGATTCAGCTCAATTATCTGGATAGAAGCAACCCTGTAGTCCGCTCCCAAACCTTGTACGAGATTCTTCATAAACGGAACATCCCGATTATCGTTATGGAACCAATACGCGGCGGCATGCTTGCGAATATGGCTCCGGAGATTGAGGCTAAGTTCAAGGCTCGTCAGCCGAACAAATCGGTCGCGTCATGGGCGCTTCGTTTTGTAGCCTCTTTGCCAGGAGTAATGACGATTCTTTCGGGAATGTCCAACGAAGAGCAGATGAATGACAACATCAGTACGTTTACGATTTTTGAGCCCCTTGCGGCTGACGAGTTCGACATCATCAACGAAGTGACAAAAGAGCTTCTGAGCATGCCGCAAATCGGCTGTACGGCTTGTAAATACTGCTGTGATGGCTGCCCGATGAAGATCAGCATTCCGGACGTCTTTAGAACGATAAACACACTCCGCCGCTACCCCGATGACTGGCGTTCCAAGAACTTCTATTCAATACTCACACAAAGATACGGAAAAGCTTCCGACTGTATTGGGTGCGGTCAGTGCGAGGGCGTTTGTCCACAGCATCTGCCTATAATAAAATATATGAAAGAAGCGGCGGAAATCCTTGACAAACCAAAGGAGAGCGCGAGCTGATGAACGAGTTTTACACGCTTAGAGACGGATTCAAAATCCCAAAAATAGGATTTGGAACTTATAACGAGGAATTCGCGGACAACAAGGCTGTCATTATACAGGCAATTGAATGCGGCTACCGATTTTTTGACACCGCATCGCTTTATGAAACGGAGCGGTCTCTTGGAAACGCTCTCAAGGAAAGCGGCATCGCGCGGACTGATGTCATAATAGAAACGAAGCTCTGGATAGACGAGATGGGCGTGGAGAACGTTCGAAAAGCATTCGACAAATCGCTCAACCGCCTGCAGACAGACTATATTGATATCTACATGATGCACTGGCCGCGCCAGACAGGTGCCGACGACGAAAAGTGGAAAGAACTCGATACAGAGACATGGTTCGCTATGGAACGCCTTGTACGTCAGGGAAAAGTAAAGCATCTTGGATTGAGCAACTTTTTGCCGCATCACCTTAAGAATATCATTGAGAACAGCTCGATTAAGCCTGTCGTAGACCAGCTGGAACTGCATCCCGGCTATTCGCAGGAAGCGGCGGTTGCTTATTGCAAAGCGAACGACGTGCTTCCTATGGCATGGAGTCCGCTCGGCAGAGGACGGGAAAACGCGACTATAGGTAACTCGATTCTTGTGCGGCTTGCGGAAAAATACGGCAAGAGCATACAGCAGATTAATCTTCGCTTCTTGCTGCAAAAAGGCATTCTCCCCATACCAAAGGCTTCTTCTGTGGCGCACATGAAAGCGAATCTTGAAGTGTTCGATTTTGAGCTTTCAGAAGATGATATGGCGATGCTTTCGTATATGCCGCAAACCGCATGGCTCGGCGAGCATCCAGATTTTGTGATTCCGACAAGAAAGAGCAACCCCAACAACATATAACACTATACGGAGGAAAAAGATGAATACGATTGATATTGTGAAAGGGCCGAAAAATGCGTCAAGGATTATACTTGGCTGCATGAGAATGCCAGCCCTTACCGTAGAAAAAGCTGCCGGCATGATAAGAAGCGCGGCTGATTTGGGAATAAACTTTTTTGACCACGCCACATGCTACGGTGACGGCGAGGCGGAGAAACGCTTTGGCGACGCTTTCCCGCTTACAGGGCTCAAGCGTGAAAACGTAATAATCCAGAGTAAGTGCGGACTTCATTTTGACAGAAAAGAATTTGACTGGAGCAAAGACGACATTCTTAAAAGCGCGGATGAAATTCTTTCCCGCCTTCGCACCGATTATCTTGATGTTCTGCTGTTACACCGCCCCGATTTGCTTTTTGAACCGGAACAGGTTGCAGAAGCTTTTGACAAACTCTACACATCAGGAAAAGTGAAGTATTTCGGAGTTAGTAACGTAACCCCAGGACAGCTTGAGCTTCTTAAAAAATATGTGAAACAGCCGCTTGTTTTCAACCAGCTCCAGTTCTCGCTTGACCAGACGCAGCTTATTGACGGCGGGCTTTACATGAACAACCTTACGACAGAACGCTCCATTGACAGGGACAACGGCATTCTCGATTACTGCCGCCTGCATGATATCACGATTCAGGCATGGTCGCCGCTTCAGTTCGGAATGTTCAAAGGCTGCTTCGTAGACCATCCGGATTTCCCGGAACTGAACAAAGTTCTTGGAAAGATCGGCGACAAATACGGCGTTTCAAAAACAGCAATCGCAATTGCATGGATTTTGCGCCACCCGGCAAAAATGCAGGCTATTGCAGGAACGATGAATCCGCATCACCTTAAAGATATTTGTGACGCATCTAAAGTTGAGCTGACACACAACGAATGGTACGAGCTTTATCTTGCGTCTGGAAAAGTGTTGCCGTAACGAGTTTCCTCGTAACTAGAGTTAATTGCGGTAGACTTCGCCGTACGTATGGAAACCGGACTCGATTACTACGCTGTCCATGTTTTCCTTATCTACGGCGATTGGGTCAAGCATGACTGAAGGAACCTGCGCGTAACCGTTGTCTATGGTGCTTGTTATTTCGGAAAGCTCCTGAACGCTTTTACCGGCAGCAAGCTCACAGGCAATACGCGCAGAAATACGCGCCAGCTCCGTAATCGGCTTGTAGACAGTGAAAGTCTGCCGCCCGGACACAATGTGCTGGCAGTTAAGAATATCCGCATCCTGCCCTACTATGTTTATCTTTTTGTCCGGGCAAATCTCAGAAACTGCCTGAATAACGCTGTTCGCCACGGCATCGTTTCCGCACACAACTGACGTAGGGATATTTCCTTCCTTAAGAAGCCGCGACATCTCCTGGTACGAAAGGTCGTAATTCCATCCGTCCGTATAATACACGTAATCAACGTTAACGGTAGTTCCGGCAATCACTTTTTCTACACCAGATCGAATCATCGCCATGTTGTTGTCTTCCTGCGGCCCGTAAATACAGAACCACTTTCCTTTCGGGTCTATTTTCAAAAGTCCGGCAGCCATAAGCTCGCCTACTTTCTCTGAATCAACAGTAACATAAAGGCTTATATCAGAGTTCATTATAAGCCTGTCGTAAGAAATTACAGGAATGCCGTGGCTCCGTGCGCTTTTTATTACATCCGTGAGAGAATCGGCTTTTTTCGCAACTATAACGATGACATCAACTTTTTTGTCTATAAGGTACTGTATCTGCCTTATCTGTTCTTCTATGCTGTTGCCTGCATTCTGAACAATGACATTGGCATTCTTTTCTTTCGCGGTGTTCATGAAGACATCACAGTCGCGCCGCCAACGCTCTATTGCCAGGGTATCTATTGAAAAACCGATAGTATACTGTGATTTTCCGCTTGCTTTAACGGCTGCCTGTTTTGCCGGCTCATCATCTTTCTTAGAGCAACCAGCAACAAGCGCAAAAACAAACAAAGATGCAACAGTCAGAAAAAACATTTTCACTACACGATTTTTCATATTTTCCTCCATCAAAATGCGCCACATACAAAATGTGCCGCAAAATCACACACCACGAGAATTATTTAAGTTTCGACTCCCTGTATTCCGTAGGCGTAAGCCCGAACTCCTGCTTAAAAAGCTTGCTGAAGTAATTTTGGTCGTTATATCCCACTTTTGATGCAATCTCTTTTATTATAAGCCTGTCGTCAAGAAGCAGCTGCTTCGCTTTCTCCATGCGAAGCGCCGTTACATAACTGATGAAATTCGCGCCTTTCTCTTCTTTGAAAAGCTTACTAAGATAAAACGGACTTACGTTCAAACTCGCGCTAAGCTGCTCCAGGCTTATATCCTGCGAAATGTTATTCTCGATGTACGAGCATGCCTTCTGGATTATAGGGTTCATCGTGTCTTCCTGAATGGCGGCGATGGCCCCTGCACATTCCATGCACCTGTCGAGTATAAAATGCTCTATGTCATCGCGCTCGTTCGTGGAGATAAGCGTTGAAAAAGCCGTGTCGAAAGCCGAGTTCGTGTAAGAAGGCTCAATTTGAAGGACAAAACTTCTTGCGTTAAGGACAAGCTCGAAAACGCTGTTTTTAATTCTGTCTGGCTCAGTCCTGTACAGTTTGAAAAGTGCGGAAACATATTCAGAGACAAGCCGATGAAGGCTAAGTTTGTCCGCAGCCTTAACGCGTGCAAGTATGCGCTGCGAAAGGTTTTTCACAGTCTCGGAAAGCTTGTCGTCTGGAATGTCTTTAGCGTCCTCAAAAAAGCCGATTCCGCCGTCTATAGCAAGGTCTGTAAGTACTGTCATGGCGTTGTTATAGGCTGCGGGAGCCTTTGAAATATCGGACTCAATTTCGCTTATTCCAATTCGTATTCCGGAAGAAATCTCCATTGAAAGAAGAAGATGAACAGGATTCATTATATTTTTTCGCGCATCTTCCGTATCGTTTTTTGAAGACTCTGGAACAGTCACATACACACCGACCCTGTTGTTCATAAACGAACCGATAATGCAGCTGCACTTTCCTGTAAGAATATCGCGGAGCTTTACGTAGTTCTTGTAGCGCGAATTATTCATTGATTCAGGTATTTCTATACAACACATAAAATAATCTTTATCCTGAATCTTAAAGTATTTCAGATATGTTGAAAGCTCGGTCGTTCTGTTGTTGTTGAAAATACACGAGTAAATAAAGTCGCTTTCCACGATTGAAGACACAAAATTAAGCTTTTCGTACATCTCGATGTTGTTGGAAAGCTGGCCTTTCTGGTCATCGACGAGGTTCATCGCATTGCGGATTGTCTGAATTATCAGGTTCCTGTTCACAGGTTTCGTAAGATATTTGAAAGCCCCTAAGTTTATTGCTTCCTGGGCATACTCGAACTGGTCGTACGCGCTCAGAATAATTACGATGATGTTCTGGTTTATCTGCTTAATAAGGCTTATTGTCTCCAAGCCGTTTATTCCTGGCATATGGATGTCCATGAACATTATGTCTATTTTTTCTTTATGAACGATTTCCAGAGCTGCAGCGCCAGAAAGTGCCGAGAAAATCTTAACGTCCTCGCCGAAATTCCGCCTTATAATAAGCGTAAGAGTATCAATTACAATCTGTTCGTCATCTGTCAATAAAAAGCTATACATTTGGTATCTTCATGCTGAACAACGTTCCCTGTCCCTCCGGATTCGGAAGGATTGAGAACACGTCGTTCCTGTTAAAATAATAGTTCAGTCTTGCAATAACGTTCACAAGACCTGTTGATATATGCTCTCCCCTGTTTATGTCATCAGGATTAACGACGACATTTCCGCCGTTCTCCACCGCATCAAGAATTTTGTGCTTAACATCCTCAGAAAAGCCGACTCCGTTGTCAGAAATAGCGATGATAATGTTTTCAGGTTCTCTACGAACTTCTATAACGATTCTGCCACCTTCCGTAATGTCTTTTAGACCGTGACGAATACAGTTGTCTATAAGCGGCTGCAAAATCATGTTAGGCATACGGTGCGTAAGCGTTGTTTCGTCAATGCGCTTAACAAAGTCATAGCGGTTGTTAAAACGCACTTTCATTATGTAGATGTAGTTATCGACCATTTTAAGTTCGTCGCCGATTGTTGCGTCGCGCCCCGGGTGCTGGATTATGTAACGCAAAAATTCTGCGACCTGCTCCAAGAAAAGGCATGTTTTGTCCGCACCTTCGACCATAGCCAAGCCTGCGCCAGTGTTGAGCGTATTAAAAAGGAAATGCGGCTTTATCTGGTCCTGCAGTGCTTTAAGGTGAGCGTCCGTATACAATGCGCGTATTTCAAGCTCCTTTTCGCGAAGCTCGTTTTCTTTCATCGCCTTGTCCCATATAGTGTCGATATACGCGCGGATACTTATAATCATACTGTCGAAGGCGCGGCATATATTCCCGATTTCGTCTTTTGTGTTCGAGTTAAAAAGCGGCACGTCAAAGTCACGGTCTGCGACGCGCTGCGCAACATCAGAAATGTTTTTGAGCGGGGCTGTAATCTGCTTTATGCTGCTGTAAAGGAACATAACTGCCGTAACGAACAAAATTGACATCAAAATCAAAGCAAGGCTTGTAAGAGTTTGCGTAAGCTCGCGGTTTTTCTCGTAGTTTTCGGCGTTCGTCTTAAAATAAAGCATGTTCAAGTTCATTATCTCTTCTGTAAGGAAGGAATAACACTGGAGCGTGATGTTGTAATAATCTTCCAGATTAGCAGAGTTATTGGCGCGACGGGCGGCAACAGCTAGTCCACTATACGTACAAAAGTTTTCTGAAAGCTGCTTTATGTTGTACTCACGCTGGAGCGCAGGAATTTCTGACGGCGTTGACGAAAGCGATTCCATAGTTGCTTCTACAATGGCAAGATAATGATAATAGCGGTCAACACTTTCGAATGTGCGGTACTGAATATACATTTCCATTGCGGCTTCCATACCCGAAAGCTGCGTAAGAAAACGGTCAAGATCTGCATTCGACTGATACGAGCCGCCGATTGTTTGCATTGTGTTCGTGACGATATTCGCCATGAAAAAAACTGTAGAAGCTATTATAATACAAGAAATAATAAATGTTATAATTATCTTTCGGCTGATTGACTGGTTCCTGAAACCTGAGAAAACTCGCTTTATGCCTGCTCGGGAGATTGAATGCTTATCTTTCATTGCGTTGAACCTTCACGTTTGCCATGACATAGCTGTTTGCGGAACCTTTTGTGTAGAATTCATAGAATTCATCAAGTGCCTTTCTGCCGATATCCTTAGAATCTATAGAGATAAGCTCTGCTATCAGTCCTTTGTCGTAATAAGATTGAGAACCGGCTCCTTCGCCGAACGCAATTATATTTATTTTGCCACCCATGTTTAAATCTGTTACTGTCTGAGTTGCAATCATCGTGCTTTCTTCCGTAAGAGAAACAAGAACATCTATATGTGGCATAGAAATAAGCTGCTGCCGGATTGAGTCTTGAAGCGAGAAAGACGAATCTTTAAGAACGGAAGATATGTCAACTTTAATACCGCTTTCTTGTTTTAACGAACTTAAAAGACTGCTTACAAGCGTACTGTAGTTAAGATCATTTTTTGATGATGTGTTCAATATAAAAACTTCGCCTTCCGAATTAAGGAACGATGTTATTTCCGATGCGAAAATGCGCCCAAGCTCCGAGAAATTTATACCGATGAACGAGATTTGAGGCAAATCAGGGTTATAGTTACCTACAGTGATAAGCGGAATAGCTGTACCGGAACTGTTTTTGGGCGGGTTAAGATTTGCGTTATTATCTATGTAAGATATTACACAGTCTGCATTTATAAAACCGGCATAGTTCAAAAGCGATTGAAGGTTCACGTTTTCTGCCTTTGAAGACGGAACATAAAGCTGGACAGTGCTGTCATATATCGCGCATGCTTCAAGAGCGCCTTCGTATATTTGATTAAGGTAGTCTTCGTTCTCTGATGTTCCAGTTATTAGAATACTTTTAGAGCGCATTGATTCAAGTCTTCCGTCGTCTAGATTTGAGCCAGCGTCAGTGTTAAGCGCGGTGTATGACATATAGATGTATATACCACAAATAATTATAGAGACAGAGAGAAGAGCAAATATAAAACTTTGAATGATTCTATCTATTTTCATTTTTTTAGCAGAAGTTATTGTAACATGAAAATAGAATTTGTGACAGTAATTTTTAGACGAGAAAACTCGATTCAGTTGGACGCGAGCGAAATTGGGACTGCGGACAGTGTTGCGGCGTGCGAGCATTATCTGCATACTACAGAGCAAAGCGATGTGGTATGCAGATGTGAGTCAAACACCTTGTTCGCCGCACTCTCTGTCCGACAGGACCAATGTAGCGAAAGTTCAACTGATCAGTCTTTATGTGCGAAAAAAAAAGCTGCCCGAACGAATCGGACAGCTTTTCGACTTGTCAAGCCTTATTTATTTCTAATTACAGCCTGTGCACCAGCAAGACGTGCGATCGGCACGCGGTACGGTGAACAAGAAACGTAGTTCAGTCCTGCGCGATAGCAGAAATCGATTGTTGCAGGATCTCCACCATGCTCACCACAGATACCAAGCTTGATATCAGGCTTCTTTGCTCTAGCCTTTTCACGAGCGAAGTTGATAAGCTCGCCAACGCCTTCCTCATCAATTGACTTGAATGGGTCTGAATCAAGGATATCCTGGTTCAGATAAGCTGGCATGAACTTACCGGCATCGTCACGGCTGAACGCAAAGGTCATCTGCGTAAGGTCGTTTGTACCGAAACTGAAGAAGTCTGCGAAATCGGCGAGCTTTCCTGCGAGCAATGCTGCACGAGGAACCTCGATCATAGAACCGATCTTAATCTCGAACTGTACGTTCTCTTTTGCGAAAACGTCTTTCATTACTTTCTCGCATGACTTGCGGATAATCTCGAGCTCGTCGTTGTCACATACGATAGGAATCATTACCTCTGGGTGAACAGGGATATTCTTCTTTACGCACTCTGCTGCAGCAAGAGCGATTGCCTCAACCTGCATCTCGTAAATCTCTGGGTATGTGATAGCAAGGCGGCATCCACGATGACCGAGCATCGGGTTCATCTCGTGAAGAGCGTCGCACTTTGCCTTAAGAACAGCCTTGTCGATGCCCATGTGCTTTGCAAGCTCAGCTGTCTCCTCGTCTGTGTGAGGAATGAACTCGTGAAGCGGCGGGTCAAGAAGGCGGATCGTAACAGGACGACCGTTCATCGCCTCGAAAATACCGATGAAGTCTTTCTTCTGAAGTGGAAGAATGTTTGCAAGAGCTGCTTTTCTCTGCTCTGCTGTGTCAGATGCGATCATAGCACGGAAGTGGATAAGCTTGTCTCTGTCGAAGAACATGTGCTCTGTGCGGCAAAGACCGATACCAGCAGCACCGAACTCGAATGCATGCTGTGCATCAATCGGCTGGTCTGCGTTAGCGCGAACATCGAAGCCCTTAAGAACGCCAGATGCCATCTTTCTTTCAGAAGAAGCGCGGATTTCATCGCACCATCCGAGGAATGTATTGAGTTCGCCAGAAATCTCTGGAACGATAAGGGCAAGCTGTCCTTCGTAAACGTTACCAGTTGTTCCGTCGATCGTGATGAAGTCGCCTTTGTTGAATGTCTTTCCAGCAATCTTAACTTTACCGTCGATGAAAGAAACTTCAGAAGCACCAGAAACACAAGGTGTTCCCATACCGCGGGCAACAACAGCGGCGTGACTTGTCATACCACCTGTTGAAGTAAGGATACCTTCTGCAACGACCATACCGGAAATATCCTCTGGGGAAGTCTCCTTGCGGCCGAGAATAACTTTCTTGCCATCTTTAACCCAAGCCTCAGCCTCGTCTGCTGTGTAAACAATCTGACCGCAGCCTGCTCCCGGAGAAGCGTTAAGACCTTTTGTAAGGGCAGTTGTCTTTTTGGCAATTTTTGGATCAATCATCGGATGGAGGAGCTGATCGAGCTGGTCTGCGGAAACACGCAGTACAGCCTCTTCTTTTGTGATAAGCTTCTCTGCAACCATATCAACAGCGCACTTAACGGCTGCTGCACCAGTGCGTTTACCGTTACGTGTCTGGAGCAAGAAGAGCTTGCCCTGCTGAACGGTGAACTCCATATCCTGCATATCATGGAAATGGTTCTCAAGGTTAAGGCGGATCTGGCAAAGCTGCTCGTAAACTTCTTTGTTGTCGTTCTCAAGCTTGTCGATTGTAGCAGGAGTTCTGATACCTGCCACAACGTCCTCGCCCTGTGCGTTCATAAGATACTCGCCGTAGAACTTGTTCTCACCTGTTGAAGGGTTGCGGCTGAAACAAACACCAGTACCGGAATCGTCACCGAAGTTACCGAATACCATGCACTGTACGTTAACAGCTGTTCCAGCAAGATTCTTGATGTTGTTGAGCTGGCGATATTTGATAGCGCGCTCGTTCATCCATGAGCCGAACACAGCGTTGATTGCTCCCCACATCTGTTCTACCGGATCCTGCGGGAAATCTTTACCAACATGCTTTTTGTAGATAACTTTATAATCTGCAACGAGTTTTTCCAAATCAGCAGCATCAAGCTCTGTATCAAGCTTTACGCCCTTTGCTTTCTTAATTGCATCGATAGCATCCTCGAAAGCGTCAGACGGAACACCCATTGCAACATCACCGAACATCTGGATGAAGCGGCGGTATGAGTCCCATGCAAAACGTGGGTTTCCAGAAAGAGCTGCAAGACCTTTAACAGCCTTGTCGTTCATACCAAGATTAAGAATTGTGTCCATCATTCCAGGCATTGAGATTGCTGCACCAGAGCGGACAGAAACAAGAAGCGGATCGTTTGCGTCACCGAGCTTCTTTCCCATAAGTTTTTCAAGTTTTTCCAGATTTTCAGCAACTTCTTCTTTTAACCCAGCCGGGTACGCTTTGTTGTTCTCATAAAAAAGCTTACAAACTTCCGTAGAAATAGTGAATCCCGGAGGAACCGGAATTCCAAGATTAGTCATTTCAGCAAGATTAGCACCTTTACCACCTAATTCACTGCGCATTGCAGCATCGCCTTCGGCCTTGCCGTTACCGAAGAAATAGACAAATTTTGTCTTTGACATTTGAGTTTCTTTCTCCTTAAGTCACATTAAGTCACATATCTTATTATATATAGTACCATTGAAAAATATGTGATGTCAATGTATCATGTATCAACGTATCACAATATAATATCAGGGAAACACACTACTTTATGAATATTTCTTATAAAACGCTCCCAGTTTACGAGCAAAAGCAAAGAATTCTCGATACATTGGCAGAAAATCAGGTTATAGTCGTTCAAAGTCCGACAGGATCCGGCAAAACAACACAACTTCCAGTAATTCTTCACGAAGCAGGATATTCAAAAAATGGAGTTATAGCAGTTACACAGCCAAGGCGCATAGCGGCTCTTTCAGTAAGCGAGTTCATATCAAAGCAGCTTAAAACGGATTATCCGGGCCTTGTCGGCTATAAAATGAGGTTTGAGGATAAAACTGATAACACGACGCTCATTAAAATAATGACTGACGGCATTCTTCTTCAGGAGATGAAGCTTGATCCGTGGCTTAGTAAATACTCGGTTGTCATGGTTGATGAGGCGCACGAAAGAAGCCTTAACATCGATTTTGTCCTTGGACTTTTGAAGCGCATACTGCCCGACCGCCCAGACCTGAAAGTAATTGTATCTTCGGCAACGATGAACGCAGAGGCTTTCTCCGAATACTTCGATTTTTGTCCGATTGTCACAATAGATACGATAACTCATCCTGTTACAGTGATTTACGACCCACCGTCGATTACGGCGAGCACAGCATCCGCATCGGCAGAAGACGCGCTCCTTATGAAGATTGAGGACATTATCGACAGGGTGATTTCAAACCGTCATTCAGGCGATATTTTGTGCTTCCTTCCTGGAGAGAAAGTTATAAAAGATTGCATGAAGCGGCTTACCCACTCTTCGTTCTCACGGAAGATTCATCTTGTTCCGCTTTACGGAAGGCTTGCAAAAGAAGAGCAGGAACGAGTTTTTGACCCAGCTCCGTTCGGCAGAAGGAAAGTCATAGTCTCCACGAACATTGCGGAAACGAGTGTCACGATTCCCGGCATAACGACTGTTATAGACAGCGGCCTTGCAAAGATGAACTTCTACAATCCGCGTACATACACGTCGAGCCTTACTGAAACGACGATTTCAAAAGCATCGTGTAACCAAAGGAAAGGACGCGCCGGACGCACGGGACCTGGAATGTGCTACAGGCTTTACCCAAAGAAAGATTACGACACGCGTCCGATTTACACGACGGAAGAGATTTACAGAACTGATTTGTCAGAAGTCGTCATGAGGATGTCCGAGCTTGGAATAACTGATTTTGAGCAGTTCCACTTTATTTCACCGCCACCAAGAGAAGGAATGAGAAGCGCAGTCGAGACTCTTAATATGCTTGAGGCGCTTAACCCTGACAACACGCTTTCAAAGACGGGTCTGATAATGGCGAAGTTCCCGCTTTTGCCAAGGATAAGCCGCATTATTGCCGAGTCGATACTGAAATATCCAGAAGTTATGGAGCAGTCACTTATAGCAGCATCATTCCTTTCCGCGCAGACACCTTTTGTGCTTCCGCCCGGTGAAGAAGCTGACGCGCGGCAGGCTCACCACCGCTTCCGTGATATTCAGGGCGACTTCATGACTTATGTTACGCTTTTCAATCTTTTTACAAAAGCAGAGGACACGGAAGAGTTCTGCAACATGAACTATCTTGATGAGCGCGTCATGCTTGAGATTGTGAACATAAAAGAACAATTGGAACAGATTGTCTCAAAAGACGGCTTCCCTATCCTTTCGAGCGGAAGCACAGACGACTATCTTTGCTGTGTTGCCGCCGGACTTATACAGTTTGTCTGCATAAGAAGCGACAAAGAAAGCTACAGAACGCTGACTGCAGAGAACATTCAGATTCACCCCGGCTCAGGACTTTTCCGCACAAGTCCGCTTTACATAGTTGCCGGCGAAATTGTCCGCACTTCAAGAATGTTCGCAATGACAGTCTCGCCGCTTACAAAAAACATACTTCACAGGCTTTCAGGCGATATTGAGAAGCAGCTTCAGTCGGTACGAAGAGTCAAAGATGACGATTTCGCCGGAGAAAGCGGCGGTTCATTCAGCGGAGTATTTCTTGCGAATGCACCGTCCAGAGCCGGAGCGTCCGGCGGCAAGAAAAAAGGAAAAATCGCCGAGGCAAGCAGCCGTCGTAAGGACGGAAAGAACGCCGCCACCGAAGATACTCTCACTGATGAAAATTCACTTTGCATTGGCAGTACACGCTTTGAAGTGAAAAAGGTTAAGGGCAAGAAAAACGTCATTTTGCCGTGGAAAAAGCTGCATGACGAAATTGTTGCAAATCCGGAAGTCGATATTACAGCGAAAGGTGGCGGCGTAAAAGGCATTAAGGGCGTTATCCAGATGGATTCGTACACGCTGCTTGCCGGAGAAAAGCTTGACTTAATTCTTAAGCTTGCCAAGAGCCTTGATTTTTCAGTTCTACCGGGCGACAAATGGAACAGAAAGATGAACGCGCACTTCCCTGAAAACAAAGCGGAGATTGCCGCCGCGCTCGATGCTGTTCTTAGAGTCACGGAAGCGAAAGCAAAAAGCCGTGAACTTGGGTTTATCTGTCTTTTCACGGACGGAAACGGAACTTATTGGATGAAAGTTTCGCGCGGCTTTTCCACGGCGCTTAACGAAAGTCTTTCGAGTCTTGAAACGCTCATAGACGAGAGCGCGGGCGAGTTTTCGGAAGAGCAGAAGTCAAAGCTGAACGCGGTGTACAGAAAACTGCACGACCTATATGAATAGTTTTTATTTCGCACCTAACGCATAATGATTAAAGTTCGGTGAGAAAACGATTTAAAAGCATCAGACCCGCAGCGGTCAGCGCGTAGAATATGTCGCCGTCTCTTTCGAGGCGCACCGCAAGACCTTTTTTCTCCCATTCGGCAAACAGCCCGCTTTCCGCGCCAATCCGATCGGAGAGTTCCTTTCCAAAACGCTTTTTGTATTCTGATGCGCTCACACCGGCTCGAAGCCTGAACCCCATCATAAGAAACTCGTACTCACGCGTCGCTTCGTCAAGTTTTTCGAGCACTTCTGGCACGGATTGGCACGGTGCATATGAAATGTCGCCAGAAACACCGCTTGCCGCATCGCCACAAGGCACAGCTTGGCGAGTCGCACCCCACCCCGCCGTATACTCCGGCACAGACTGCACGCCTGTCCAGCGCACATCGCCAACAGTGCCGGACGCGCCCGCACCGATGCCTATAAAATCGTCCATGTGCCAGTACGCTGTATTGTGCCGGCTTTCAAAACCAGGACGCGCAAAATTCGACACTTCATATTGCATTATGCCAGCTTTTTCAAGCTGTTCTTTGCCTAAAAACCACTGTCTTTCCGCGTCCTCATCGGTGCAGGGCGCGTCCCCTTTTCGGACTTGCTCCCAAAGCGGCGTACCATCCTCTACCATCAGCGAATAAAGCGACACATGATCAGCACCAGACGCAATGACTTTCTCAACACCATCAAGAAATTCTTCATCTGAAAGAAACGGCAGTCCGGTTATCAAATCAGCTGAAAACCGTCTTCCATTTTCGCGATTTATCCAATACTTCCCGATGCAATCGAGCGCAGCCAAAACAGTTTCCGAATCTGCCCTTCTCCCTATAAACTTAAGAACACGCTCACTACAAGACTGAATTCCTACGGAAAGTCTGTTCACCCCGACTTCAGAGATCATCTCTACAAAAGTTTGATTAATATCCGCTGGGTTCGCTTCAATCGTGACTTCCGCATCATTGGCAATGCCACCAGGAACAGCGTTACGAACAAAATCAAACAAATTCCTAAGTTGCTCCGGCAACAACAAACTAGGCGTACCACCGCCAATGTACACCGTTTTCCATGACTCTGGCTTATAAAGACTACAGCGGTATTCAATCTCTGTTTTCAGCGCAGAAATATAAGAATCAGGTATTGCTTTTGAACAATCGGACGGAATAGAAAAAAAATCACAATAAGTGCATTTTGAGCGACAAAAAGGTATGTGTATATAAAGCGGAATACTTTTTATCACAGTGTGCTGAAAGAAGAAATAGGAAAATATCTAAGGAATGCTTTTCCGCCGATTCTTTCTTTTGTCACAGGTCCATAAATGCGAGAATCTACAGATGAAGTCCTGTCATCAGCAAGAAGGAAATATTCATCTTCGCCAAGGACAATTTCATCGAGCTGAGAAGGAATTCCAACATCAAGAATACTTTTACCTTTTGACAGCTCAATCGTCTCATACATTCTGGGCGTAAGCTCGAATTCAGTCAGATAATGCTGCTCGCCCTGTGGTTTTATGTAAAGAACATAATCTTTCATGTACACAGAATCGCCCGGTAAACCGACAACCCTACGAAGAGACGGATTTCCAGAAATCTCGTTCTCAGGAACAAAAGCTTTTTGCTGCTGGAAAGTAAAAAACTCTACGAAAAAATTGACTGCTTTCTTTGCAAAAGAAAGTTTTTCTTCAACTTCTGGATTAACGTATACTACAGAACCACGCTCCAACGTTTTGTCCAAAATCGGAATATGCCACGATGAATAATTTGGCGCAACAAATACAAAAGAGTCCTCAGGGAATTCAGGGTTCATCGCCTCGGATTCTATTCTAACCGGAAACATAAGGAATTTGAGCACGAGATTCATAAAAATGAAAATCAAAAGAGCGACATGTATAATAAAAACCACTTTTTTGCGGAATTCTTTTCTTAACGAAAACGAGAAATCATAAGGATTCGTTGCCATACGATTACAATACCATATAGACTTGCTGTTTTCAAGTCTTCGGAATATAATCTTCAACATGGCAGAAGGCACAAAACTTATAGCACAGAATAAAAAAGCATTTTTCAACTATCAGGTCGATGAAAAATATGAATGCGGCTTGGAACTTCAAGGTACTGAAGTTAAATCCGTTAAAGCTGGCAATATATCGTTTCCGGACGCATTCGCCGAAATCCGCAACAACGAAGTATGGATGAAAAACTGCCATATCTCTGAATATTCGTTCTCATCGATTTTTAACCACAATCCCGACAGGCCTAAAAAGCTTCTTCTTCATGCGGAAGAGATAAAACGCCTCGTTCGAAAGACAGAAGAAAAAGGCTACACGCTGATTCCTCTTGATTTTCACCTTAAAAACGGTAGGGTAAAAGTCACGCTGGGTGTTTGTAAAGGAAAGAAACTGTACGATAAACGCGCGGATATAAAAGAGCGCGACAACAAACGCGACCTTCAGCGCGAATTCAGAAAACGACTGGACGGTTAGTTTTATAGTTTCTTTTTTAATGTATCAGCGAGTCCGAAATAATTACGCTACCCTGCCGAATTACTTTGCACGAGCCATCCGCCACAGAAACAATTGTTGACGGCAACGCGTTTCTCTTGTCTCCGTCATCTATTATTACATCAACCTCATCCCCAAACTCCGCAACAATATCGTCGATATCAGAAAGCACAGGCTTTCCGGATCGGTTCACACTCGTTGAGTAAATCGGGGCACCTGTTTCGTGGATAACATCACGGAGCCAAGCATCACCTGGACAGCGGACAGCGACAGTCGTTTTTTTGCCGTCTTTGTCGCGAGGATAACGCTTATCATTCACGATAATCGTAAGCGCACCTGGCCACAACGAAAAAAGTTCTTCGGGAATCGGGTCATCTGTTATAAGCTTAATATCTTCTGGCGCGGCAATAAGCTGAATAAACGGCTTGTACGCTTCTCTGCCCTTTATGCGCCTGATTTCCGCATCAGTTTCATTAGAAGCATCAGAATTAGCGCAAGCAAAATCGCGCACGCAACCAGAACAGCCAACTGTACAAGTATTAACAATTCCGGAAAAACCATAAACCGTATCAGTCGGAACAATAACAATTTTATTTGATTTTAAAGCATCTGCTGTCTTACGGACAGACTCAGAATCAGACTTGAGGTATTTCATCGGCTACTTTCACAATCTCTACAGGAAGCGTAATCTCTTCGTTTCCGTTAACAAGAACGGCATGAGGAGCATTTTTCTTTTCTGATTTCATCGCAACAACAAACATAATTATCATTGAAATGCAGAATCCTGCCAGTCCAGCTATCTTACAGATAGATTCCGGAAGGAAAGAAATCTCCTCAACATTTATTACAGTTCCAGTATCATAAACGTTATGCTCAAGTATTCCAATACCACTGATTTTTATTATTTTCTCATTTTCATACGAAAAACCGAGGTTCCGCGCATAAGATTCAATAATCGCACGGTCAGTTTTTAGGGCATCGTACTCCGCCGAAAGCTGGTCATTCACTTTTTGAAGCGACGCAACATTCGATGTAAGCCTCAATTTCTGCTCATAAAGTTGATTATATGCATAAAAACCATTGCGTCCTGCGGTAATTGAAAGTAGAATGTATATAAATGTGCCTATGCACACGGAAATCATAAACTTTATACGTGTCATAATCTTTTTGTCGGCACAGGTTGGTCTTTTTTTAACAGATAGTTCACTTATATGTTAAAAAATATCACCACTAATGAATTTGCTTTTTATTGCCGATAAGAATACAGAGGTATTGTATCCTTTTAAAATATTAGAGGTTTGCCTTGGAGCAGATATGTCATTAGAACTTGATAATATTAATGAACCGAATGAAGAAACAAAAGAGCAGGAATTAGAGCAGTTTGGAGTTTGGGTAAAAAAATCACCTCAAGAAAACCAAAACGACAATTCCGATGACTTCGCAGGTGCGGAGAAAACTGATGTTTCAAACGGTTTTGACGATACATTCGAAATTCCTTCCGCAGTGTCTTCAGCAGACGGCTTTGAAAGCGCGTCTTTTTCTGATCTTTCAGATTTTGACATTGATAACAAAGCTTTTTCAGGCGATGCTTCCGGCAAAAATGAAGATGAGGATTGGAATTTAGACCTTGATGATTTTGATATTCCAGATCCGCCGGAGCTTTCAGAATCAGATTTTCAAGGAAAAAATAACCAGCTGCCTCTCGAATCTGCAATGAATGAAGCTCCTGTCGATGCGTCAGCTCCAGACACACTCGAAAATTCAATACCTCAGACAGCCGATGAAACAGATAATTTTGAGCCTGCTTTCGATACTACAGCAGAACCTGTTGTAAGCGATTCTTTTGAGCAGGCAGAATCAGTAACCGCGTCAGAATTCGCTGAGCCATCCGCAGATTCTTCTATAGATAATTTTAACGGAGTCCTGCCTTCTACCGCGACAAATGATCTTGATATCTCTGATTTGTCAGACTTTGATTTCGGCGATGACAGCTCATTCCCAGTTCCAGACAGCATAACAGGACAAGCTTTTATAAAAGAAGAAACTTCTGAGGAAAACGCACCGGACACGGCAGAGAGCGCTGAAACTCCGGCTGAAAGCCCTGTCGAAACGCCGGTCGAAGAATCCTTAGAAAGCCCGATTATTGAAACTCCTGTAGAGTCTGAAATTTTTGAAACATCTGATGATTCATTTGCTCAATCAGACGAATCCTTTGATTTGGACGATGTTCAGGTTCCTGTAGAAGAAACACCAAAAGTAGAAGACAAACCAAAACCTCTTCCAAACGTTTCTGGTTATGATGATGTTTCTCTTGATGATCTTTCAGACGATATTTCTGGACTTAGCGAAATTAGCGATAATTATTCCGCACAAGATTCAGCAGAATCCGCTTCTGTTCCGGAATCAACAGACGATTCAATTGCTGGTGAGGAAACTTTCGGAGATATCGAGTTCGAAGATATTACGGCAGAAATTCCGGAAGAAGAAAAAGTCGTTCCAAAAGCAGAAGAGATAGACGAAGTCGCAGAAGCAATTTTCAATAACGTTGAAGAGGAAATCGATATCGATTCCTTCTTAAGCGACTCCCCCGCTCCAAAAATGGGCGGAACGGAAGAAATCAGTCTTGAAGACTTTATGTCTGATTCTGATTTCTCTGATGCTTCCGAATTCAAAGAGTTTATTTCCTCAACGAATACAGAAAAAAGCGATATCCTCAACGATCCTCCAATTGAAATGGCTCTTTCATTTGATGATTCTTTCGTCCTTGAAACAGAGGCAAAACCAGAGGACAACGTTGAGACAGACATTCCTGTAACACAGGATTTTATTTCTGATATAGTTACAACCGGCGAAGAAACTTTCGACAACTTTGATGATATTTTTGACAATATCACCGACATGAACGCTCCGGCTGAACCAGAAATAACAGAAGAAGAAGTTAAGCCGGAAAGCAACGTAGAATTTGATGAGGTTTCCGAGTTTGACGATCTTCTTAATTCATTCGAAGAACCAACAGGAACAACTGATGAATCAGTTGTAGTTCCTTCCTCTAAACCTACTAAAAAAGTAGATTTTGATATTCAAGTAAATCTGGATGATTCAGAGATTAAGCACGAAACGATTGAGACTCCGGACGATTCCGAAGAGGATGTAGCCGTTGAGCTGTTCACAGACAATGGACCTGCGGACAGCGCCTTAACGGGCGGATCCCTTTCTTCATCCGAGCCATCGTTCTCTATGGCTGACATCGATGATTCTATTTCTTTCGTAGATGAAACACCGGGTGCACCGGCGTCTTCAATCATTGACGATCTTTCTTTTGCAGGAGTTGAAATAGTGGATATTTCAGAAAAACCCGCCGAATCTAATTCTGCGGAAACAAATCAGGAACAGCTTGAAAACACACAGGAACCTATGGATTCAACAATACAGGAAACGACAGAACCTGTCGCATCCGTGGGATTCGAAGAAGAATCGAAAGGTTTCGATTTCCCTGAAATTGATGACGATTTGTTCGAAAAAGCAATTGCGGTGGGAACGGAATCTGATGAATCTGTGGATTCTAATATAGAAATTCCAGAAGACGAACCAAATTCAGAAATTTCTTTTGACGAACTTCCTGATGTCGATGGTATTTTTGATACTACTGAAACTGATGAAAGCCTCGTTGGTGCAGGCATCACAGCCGGTGCAATTGGCGCAGGATTAGCAGCCGCGAGTGCATTAGCTGGCGAAGAAGCTCCTGTTGAAGAATCGTCTGCCCCAGCCGAAGAGGCTCCTGTTGCTGAAGAGGCACCTGTCATGGAAGAGCCTACTGTTTCCGATGAATTGCCAAGCATGGACGACTTCGCGATACCAGAGGAAACTTCTGTTATTGACGAAACTCCTGTTTCAGAAAATGTTCCAGTTTCAGACGATATGCCGAGTTTGGATGATTTCTCCTTCCCAGAAGAAACTCCAGCTGTAGAAGAGACAATATCTCCCGAAGATGAAGAGACAGCCCTTTCTCCTGACGAGTTGTCCGCAATCACTAACGACATTCCTGTCATAGAAGAAACTATTCCAGAAGATATTGATATCCCGCTTGAGGAAAATACTCCAGAAGCTGAAGAATCCACTCCTGCAGAACCTGCTTTTGAAGAAACTCCGATTGAAGAAGAGTCTGTCCCTGTTGAAGAGACACTTGTTATGGAAGAGACTCCTGTTACTGACGAAATGCCGAGTTTGGACGATTTTGCGCTTCCTGAGGAAGCTCCAGTCGCTGATGAAGCTCCTGTTGTAGAAGAAGCTCCTGTCACGGAAGAACCTGCTGTTTCCGATGAATTGCCAAGCATGGATGATTTCTCCTTCCCTGAAGAAGCTCCTATAGCTGCTGACACATCTCTTGAAGATGAAGAAACTGCCCTCTCTCCAGACGAACTGTCCGCAATCACAGATAACATTCCTGTTGTAGAAGAAACACCTGTTATGGACGAAATGTCTTCTACCGATGACTTCTCGATGCCAGAGGAAGCTCCTGTAGTTGACGAAACTCCTGTTTCAGAAGATGTTCCTGTTACTGACGAAATGCCAAGTATGGACGACTTTTCGCTCTCTGAGGAATCACCTGTTATGGAAGAAGCTCCTGCAGTTGATGAAGCTCCAGTTATGGAAGAGACTTCTGTTTCCGATGAATTGCCGAGTTTGGATGGTTTCTCCTTCCCAGAAGAAACTCCTATATCTGCTGACACATCTCTTGAGGATGAAGAAACTGCCCTCTCTCCAGACGAACTTTCCGCAATCACTGATAACATTCCTGTTGTAGAAGAAACACCGGTTATGGACGAAATGTCTTCTACCGATGACTTCTCGATGCCAGAAGAAGCTCCTGCAGCTGAAGAAGCGCCTGTTGTCGTAGACGTTCCTGTTGCAGATGAGGCACCAGTCACTGACGAAATGCCTAGCATGGACGACTTCACTCTCCCAGAAGAAGCACCAATCGTTGAAAAAGCGCCTGTTGCAGAAGAGTCTACTGCCCCATCCGCAGAAGAAACTCCTGGCACTTCCGACACCGGGCTTGGCGCGCTTGCCGCCGGAGCTGCTGCTATCGGTGCAGGTGTCCTTGCAGCTTCCGAAGAATCCTTTTCCGAAGAAACCGAGGTTTCAGATCAATTAAATGCAACAAATGAACTTGATGTAGTTGAGAATTGCATATATAATGATAACCAAGGTGACACGGAGGTTATTTCTGAAATGAACGAAATTGATATGAACGCTAACGAATCTATGGACAACTCTGCAGAGAATCCTGTTCTCGACAAAATCGTCAACGAGTTGTCTAGTCTCAGAAATGAAATGGCTTCCATAAAAGCAGAACTTGATATGCTCAAGAAAAACGAAGCATCAGGAAGTTCTGCATCAAATGACGTTAATCTTCCAGAAACAAAGCAAGAAGAATCAACAGGATTCTTCAGCGGAGACGAGGATGATGAGACAATCGCACTTTCTGGCGATGAACTTAACAACATCCTTAACAGCGCCGATTTCACTGAGGAAACAGCTGAGCAAGTAACCAAGGAAGACATCACCGAGCCTGCTCCAGAAGCAGACGAAATAAAAGCAGAAGATCTTAACACTCCAGTTGAAGATGCTGAAGAAGAAATTGCACCGGAAGAAACACTTCCAGACACAGCAATTTCTAACGACGACGCATTGACATATGATGATGGTGAGGGTCCTGATACATCAATCGACTTCAACGAGAATGTAACAGAGCCAGTTATCGATGATATCAACTTTGACATCGATAATGAAGAAACACAGGCTCCAGAAGAGCTCCCAGACGAGATTGAAATTCCTTCAAATAATGATTCTTTCGTAGTAGACTCTTCAGCATCAGATTTCCTTGAAGACAACGAGCCTACTCTCGACGAAGCACTGTCATCAGATAAAGTTTCATACCTGAACGAAGATTCTTCAGATAACGTAACTTTCGAAGACAATGCAGAAAGCTCAGAACAGAGCGGATTTGTTCCTATTACACAGGATGAGCTTACATCAACATTCGAGAACGGCGCATCTAGTGACGAACCGGAATATGATCCATCAGAAGAAATTGATGATACTCCTGCTGAGTCAGTATTTGAAAGCGAGCAGTGGGTTCCAGAGCCGGAATCTGCATCTACTGATGATTTCGCAGTAGAAACAGAGCCAGCTCCAGAAGCACAGCCTAGCGAAGCAGCAGCTGAAAGCAGCGTTTCAGCTATGCCAGACAACCTTAAGAATGATGTAAAATCTGTTCTTGCATATATGGACCAGCTTCTTGAAAACCTTCCTGAGGAAAAAATCGCTGAGTTCGCTAGATCTGAGCACTTTGAAGTATACAAGAAACTCTTCACTGAGTTGGGACTTGCCTGAAAATGGGTCTTTACAAGCTGATTACCGAAAAATACATGAATTTTCGGAAAGATGAGGCCTTCCATGGTTTGTTGGCACATGCAGAGCATATTTTACGCTCTACACAGTTCAACTACCACACGGATGATCCTTTCATCTTTTTCAGCTCATTCGTCGAGGAGCTCGGTTTTTCCAAAATGTGCGTGCTCCTCACCGACGAAAACCAATTCAAAGTCTTTTTTTCATGTGGTTTTAATTCAGAGACATTTGAAAAAGCAGTTTCCACAAAAGATTTTTGGGATGGTACAATACCTCAGCAGGACGAATGGTTCTCAGTATCCGATGAAGATGTAGTTTCTTTCCGTCAGCTTTTTTCAGACAGTGATAATGCAGAAATCTCAATGCTTCACATAAAGAAAATTGAAGTAAACGGTGAGCCATGCATTATTATCATTGCAGAAAACACAAAGCAATCACTCGTCGATACGGACATGGTAGATGTAGTTCTACCCTCTCTTATTCCGCATATACAGAACTGCCTCGATACAAAGCGCATCACATCAGGCACTGCATTCGCCACGAAATTTGAAACTGCCGTAAATGCCGAAAACTCGCTTATCGAAAATGCAATGGGCTTTATGTTTTCAGTGTCTTTGGATAAGTATTTTGAGTCCTTTGAGAATCTTACACCAGAAGCAAAGCAGCTCCTTTTTAAGAGCCTTCATTATGCAATAAGCATCCTTACAAAGCTTCCTGATATTATTTATGCAGACAACAACACAATAAAAATTATCAGATTCAGCAACAACGATCTTGATGAAGAGCTTTATGCATATCAGCTTAAAAAAACTGTTTCACCGATTTTCGCCGCGGAAAAAGCCGAACTGATCGACATACAGTGCTTAGGTTCTGCAACAGATATCAATGAGCTGGCAGATTTCCTTCAGCGGTAGCCTTCAATGGATATTCTCCTAAAAAACAGTAAAAACGGCAGTCTTACCTGTTCTAAGGACAATATATCTCTCCATTCCAATTTTGACCCAGAAAAAGAAGCAGAGCGTTTCGTTTCACTTATAGAATCATCATATCTGCCCTCTTTTGTCGTAATAACAGGTCCGTGTCTTAGCTATACAGCCCGATATTTGAAATCTCGTTTCCCAAATGCAAAAACAATTGCAATTCAGTATTCACTGGATTTTGAAAGTTATTCAGATAAATGGGATTATTCGTTCTCTTTTACTTCGGAATCAGATCTTAATTCGATAAACGACAAGATTTTTTCAATTATCGGGGAAGAAAAACTTTTTTCCACATTGTTCCTTTCATGGAAACCATCAGAAAAAGCCTGGCCCGATTTGGCAGCTTTACTTTGGAAATCGTTCAAAGATTTACTCGCAAAAGCTGAGTCTGTTATTTCTACCCGTAATCATTTCAACAGGCGTTGGTTCTTAAACTCAATCAGATTTTTCAGCACGGTAAAAAATATCTGCATACCAGAAAAAACAGATAAACCAATCGTAATAACAGCGAGCGGGCCGAGCCTTAGACATACGCTGCCATTCTTAAAGGAACACAGGGAATCATTTATTCTTATGGCGGCATCTTCTTCTGTATTGCCGCTTTTAGAAAACGGAATTACACCTGATTTTTGCATATCTACGGACGGCGGCTGGTGGGCAAAAAAGCATTTGGAACCACTATTGAAGTACGGAACCACAATTCCATTAATAGTACCACCTGAATGTGCCATTCCGACAGAACTTCTTTCAACAGCACCGATTGTTCCGCTCAGTTATTCTGATTTTCCAGACAAGTTTCTTTTTGAGTCATCAGGCATTCCTTTTTTACAAGGAGAACGGAATGGCACAGTAAGCGGAACAGCCGCCGTCCTCGCACTGAATATGACTACAAGCAACGTTTTTTTCTGCGGCTTAGACCTTGCTGCGACCACAAAAGGCTTTCAGCACACGCAACCAAACGCGCTTGAACCAATAAACAGCCGTTCAGACAGCAGAATAAAGCCAACAGAAACACGATGCATGGCTTCTGCATTCTCCGGCAGTACATCATTAGGAATCTACAGAAACTGGTTTTCTTCACGAAACAAAGATTTTTACAGCCGCGTTTTCAGATTAGTGACAAAAAAAGACAATTTGGTACAAATACCGAACCTTCAAGATATTTTTATTGATTCTGAGACTCCCGAATGCTTTGCTTGCGTAAGTAAAACTTCATCAAAAAAAACGGATTACAAAATCTTTGATTCTGATACGAACAAATCAAAAAATCATATAAATCAGTTTTTGAAAAAAATAAAAACTGAAATTGAAACAAATCCACAAAACCCATATAATATTGATTGGTATAAAATTGCTGCATTAAAAGAAGTTGTTCTTTCTGAAAGAGCCGGTAACAAATCAGTTCCAGAAGAAATCAAAGAAAAGACAATTCAGCTTTTTGATTCGGCAATAACGCTTGTAAACCGAATTGATAAATGAGTCCGAACATTTTCTACAAAGAATCTAAAATTGCAAAAAACGGAAGCACAGTGCCTGTTCTTGCGAACGGAAAATCGTTTTTCTCGGAATATAACCCGGAACGCGACATCCAGTTTTATGCCGCCGCTCCGTCGGTAAAAGATTCAGGATTCATACTCGTTGGCGGTCTTGGAGACGGAAATCATATACATGCCCTACTAAGTGCAAATCCAGCCGCATATATCATGGTTCTTGAATATAACAAAGAAACGCTCGACTATCTTTTTGAAAGCGGAATATGCGACCGTGAAATCAAAAACAATCCGCGAGTTTCGTTCTCTACCGCAGAAGACCTTTGTACAAGCCTTAAAAACACATATATTCCAGTTATTCACGGCACATTTCTTTTTCACCCGATAAAAGCGTGGCTTCTTGCATACGAAGAGCTCGCTTGTCAAGCATATGGCGGCGGTCTTTCCATCAAAGACGTGATTCAATCCACCATTAAAGATATAGCCGCTGATTACGCGACACAAGCGCGGTTCGGAAAGCTTATGCATACGAATATCCTTAAAAACTTAAAACTGCTTTCACATGCTGGCACTCACTGCGAACAGAAAGACTGCGCCGGAAAGCTCGTTTCAGAATCAGAAATCCGTAATTTAGCCGCAAACAATACAGAAAAAGAAGCCGCTGTTATAGGTGCGGGCCCATCGCTCGACGAAACAATGCCCTTGCTTAAACAAAACAGAGACCGTTTTTACGTAATTGCGACAGATACTGCGTACAGAACGCTTTACAGAAACGGAATCATAGCAGACATGGCTGTTACTCTTGACGGTCAAAATGCAAGCCTTTCGCATTTTCTGGGCATTGTTTCGCCGGAAACTGTACTTGCCGCAGATATTTGCGCGAATGCCGCCGCCGCGCGATACCTATATGAGCAAGGTTGCCGTATGTTTTTCTTTACTACAGGACACCCGCTTGGAACACTTGTGAACCGCTGGTACAGCACACAGCAGGAAACAGAAAAAGCGCAGGATAAAGGCGCGGTTCTTAGCGAAACGAGTAGAACGCTTCTTCCTGTATACACAGCCGGGTGCGGTACAGTTCTTAGCGCGGCGGCGGACATAGCAGTTAAAGCCGGCTTCAAAAAAGTCCGCTTTTTCGGCGCAGATTTCGCTTATAAATCCGGGAAACCATATACACGCGGAACTTATCTTGACGATACGTTTTTCAAAGCAGCATATCGTATAAATCCGCAGGAAAACTCTTTCTGCTCACTTTGCTACAGGACTGAACTTACACCGTCAGAAAACGGCTACACAACACCGCTTTTAGCATCTTACAAAGACAACTTGTTATCTTACATCAAATTACAAAACACTTCATTTGATTTTATCAAATCGGATTCCACAATCTTAGATCAATTTCAGAATAATCATGTAAATAATGATACCAACTTACATGACCTAAAAGTATCAGAATATCAGGATAAAGAATGCGCACATTTTGCTTTTGAAAAGTTTTTATCATTTTTTATAACCGCACTGAAAAATCAAGACAGCGCAATGCTCTATTCTATATTACCTTTTGCAACTTGGCTGAAAGAAAAGAAAAAAAATGCCGATATAAAAGATATATTCACTAAAGCCGCAGAACTTTCGGCATTGATAAGGAGCTGACTTATGGACACTAAAAGCTTCAAATTTTTTATATTTTTTGTCCTTATAATATTTTTGGTTGCACTCGTATATCTGGGAATTGGCGTATTTCATACAATTTCTGCAAATTCTGTTGTTCTTGAGGATCACTTTTCAGATCTTACTGGAAAAATCGTAACGCTTTCAAAGAACAACTCTCCTCTTTCTGCAACGTTCACAAATGAAATTGAAAAAGAGCTTTCAGCTGACCCATACATTTCATGCATCACGCTCAGCGACAGCGACTCTGTTTTCTACGCATGGCCGGCAGATTCAACACATCTTATAATGAACGATCTTACTGGAAACCCAGAGATTATAGCAGACACTCCTGCTCTTAAAACTTTTTCTGTCACAATGCAGCTTAACAATTCAAACGGAATTACAGTAACTGCGGCTCTTAACACAATCCTTAAATCAGAGTTTTACACAGTTTGCTCACGCGCTTTTATTATAGTTCTTGCTGGTACAATTTTTGATTTCCTGCTTTTGCTTTATGTTTCTCTTTTCTCGAATAAATCTAAGGATATGGACCAAACTCTTGAGGACATTGAAGATGAGATAAATACAATAGCCGGAAAGAAGAATGTATCCGCGTCTCAAGCCCAGGTTAAACAGGAACCTGTTGTTGAAAAAGCAGCTGAAAATCCAAATCCAACTCAGGAAGCAGAAAAACCAGTTGAAAATGCGAGCATAAAAGAGAAAAAGGCTCAGAAAAAGCTTAATGAGAAGAACGAGAAGAAAGAAAAGGTTGTAAAGGCTAAAAACGAACCAGAAAGCACATCCGATGATCCAGCAGGACTTTTCTCTGATAAAACAGGATTCGGCTGGGAATCATATTTGGAGCCGCGTCTTGATGCAGAGCTTATTCGTGCCGCATCGAACGAAATGGATCTTACGCTTTTTGTTATCAACATTAAGGAACTCGACAAAGATTCTTCTGTTTCTAAAGATATCTGTGAATCATTGTTGAACTTCTTCAAATATAAAGACATGATTTTTGAATATGGTGAATCTGGATTTGCAGGTATTTTCATCAATATGGATATTGAGAGCGCGATGGCGGCTTCTGAAGTTTTGTACAGCGAGATTATTTCAGCCTTTGAAAAGAACGGCTGCCACCTTAACTTTGGAATTGGTCTTACAACGCGTTCATTGCGTCTTATAACTGGTTCACGTCTTCTTAACGAAGCAACAAAAGCCTCTGAAAAAGCACTAGAAGAAAAGACACTTCCAATTGTCGCGTACCGAGTGAATCACGAAAAGACTAAACAGTATCTTGCAGAGGAAACAGAAAGATACGTTAGCTAATCGTTATCTGATTCTTCCGATTCTTCTAATAAAGCGGCGGCTTCGTCAGCTTTTTTCTTAATCGCGTCCGATACTTTGCGGACTTCTTCCGACTCTTCGTCAAGCGTCTTTAGCTCCTCAAAAAGCTGAGACGCTTCGTAGTCTTCATCAAGCTCTAATAAAACTAAAATAAAATTGGCAAGAAGCTTTTTATCTGCGGGATTGCGCTCATAAAAACCACGGTAAAGCGCGCTTGCTTCCATAGCTTTTCCTTGCTTTGCAAGAACATAAGCATACGCCATTCCGATCGTGCTGTTATTCTGATCCCTGTCAAAAATCTGGCTGTAATATTGCTCTGCACTGCTCCATTTATTCTGAATGGCATAAATTCGTGCAAGGTTATATGTAATTGTCAGATTTTCTTCAGGAAGCAAATCCTGCGTTTTCTCGTAATAATCAATTGCTTTGTCGTACTTTTTTAAATCATAGTATGCGTTCGCAATATCGTAATATTCCGCCGCAAGTGTTTCCGAAGAAACTTGAGCGGAACCGGAGAACAAATCTGCAAAGCCAGTTGTAGAGCATGAACTAAGTAAGAGTAAGCATACGGCTGCAAGAAGAGTAATCCGGTTCCTCATATCATTAATGGCCTAATACAGTGTGCTCAATTTTTCTGAGCTGTGAGCGGTAAAGTCCGGCAATATTTGAACCGTAGTCCGCAATCAGCTGAATAATGTTGCGTGGTGTATCTTCCGTATCGCGTCCGTTAAGGCGGTCACCAGCATCGCCAAGACCAGGCATGATGTATGCAGATGCGTTGAGTACAGGGTCCATCCAAAGCGTGTAGCAAGTACAATTCTCCAAAGCGCGGACAACGCGAAGGCTTCCCTTGAGCGCGGAAATTACGTTGAAGAACTTGATTGACTTTGGTTTTACGCCCTGATTCAAAAGATACTTAACAACCGTTACGAGAGAACCGCCAGTAGCGTTCATCGGGTCGGCGAAAATCAGGTCTTTACCGTTAAGGTCATCAAGGTTATAGAAAGAGTTGTTCAAATCGAGAACGTATTCCATGTTTGTCTCTTTCTTTGACTCATCGCGCTTAATCTTAAAGAGTGCGAACGGAGTAACATATCCGTGTGATGAGTATTCCTCAATTTCCTTTGACATAATCATTGAAGGAAGAAGAGCACCGCGAAGCATAACGCACATTACTGTGTTCTCAAGCTTGTAATCGATGTCCGGAACTTTATGAACTGCGTAGTTCTGTACAGGAGACGTTACAGGCGTCTTAACAACAAGATAATTCTTGTTGTCTGTGTGGTTTCCTGTATAAGCGAGCTTGAAAAGCATCTCATAAGCGCGCTGTGTGTAATACACGAACTCGTTGTGGCCTGTGCGGATATCGCGAAGCTTTGCGATAACGCGAGAAGCTTCCGCATGGCTTTCTTCCTGAGTTACGAATGAATATACATTGAGTCCTGGAACTTCGTGGCAAATGCTCTGCATAAGCTGTCCCATCTCGTCAAATACATCAATTACTTTCTTTTCTTCTGTCGCGAGCGTTGAGCTGAAACCGCCCGCAGCAATTATTTTAAAAGACTGCATTGCTTTTTCATACAAGCTGTCCATTTGCGAAAGATAAGCCTGATCCTGCTCGGTAAGATAGCCGTCCAGATCCTCTGCTTTTAATACAATCTTTGAATCCATATTTATCCTCCAATAAGTAACGAAACTATTGTCTTTATATCCATTGTCATACCGGTACATTTCATAGAAAGCTCAGAAAGAGCCTCTGTTTCTATCTGCCCAGATGTACCGGCTTTTTTGAACAGAAATAACGCAGGTTTAAGAGCATGTTTATTAGTGAACGTCATTTCCATATCAAGCACATACTCGTTTTCTTTTTCTTTTTCAAAAATGCCTGCGGCCTCGTCAGCGGCAAGCGTAATTCCATTTCCGATAATGCTTTCTATAAAAGAACCTGCTTTTGATGTATAAAACGAAATGTCTGAACTGCGGTTTGTAAGAACAAATTTTCTGTTGAATTTTGAATTCTCTGAAACATCATTCGTCACAACAGGAACTTCTGGAGTTTCTACCGCATCATCATAAGCAAAATGATTTTTAAGAAGAACCTCAACATCTGATGACGATACAAGCATCACAGATCTTTGAAGCACTGCAACCTGAAATCCAGAACCAAGGCTTACGTAATACTTTAAGGAATGTCCGTTTTTATCGTATTTGCGGCTTTCCCATCCGTTCTTTTTGGTAAAGACCATATCCATAAAAACAGGGAATTCACCGACTACAGCTGCATTTATGCTGTTCTGGCTGAAATCGATTGAAGCATAAATTGTTTCGGAACGATCGACAAGCTCAGCACAGTCTTTTTCGGTAAGTCCGTCGATATAAGAACTAATTATCGAACTGCAAATAGCTTTGTTTTTTTCTACAGGGATTTTTACATACATTGAATCTGTGTCAGGCAGGACATCTGCCGCAGAAAAAGTTTTTTTCAATTTTACGGTTTGACATCCTGCCATGATACATAGAACTGCAATTAGAAAGCAAATACGGAGAGCATTTGCCAACAGGTTCACTGTGTGAACCCGCCGCGAAAAAGGCTTCCGCCTGTTGTAGATTTCTTTCGGACAACCCGACATTTGCTCTCCTATCATTTTCAACCTAATCGCAAATTATACGCGGGCAATAACTGCTTTCCAAACTTCATCGCCGGCTTCAATTGAAACCGCGTCAGCTGGCAGATTGTCAGCCCATTCCGTTGAAACAGCAAGTGTCTCGCCGCTGATATAATCTGTAAATGCCTCATACGATTTCTTAAGGATTTCGGAGCCTGTAAGCTTTATCGTTATGCGGTCCGTAACTTCAAAACCGCTCTCTTTTCTAAGGTTCTGAATACCACGTACGAAATCGCGGACAAAGCCTTCCATCTTAAGGTCTTCTGTAATCTCGGAGTCGAGCGCGACAGTAAGAGTACCGTCGTTTACTACCTTAAGAGTTGCTTTTTCAAGGCGGTCTACGATAATCTTCGTTGAGTCAAGCTCAACTGTCTTACCCTGAACGTCAACGCTCAATGTAGAACCTTCAAGGATTGACTGGATAGAAGCCTGATCAAGCTGCGTAATTACCGCCGCCGCCGCTTTCATAAGTGGTCCAAGCTCTTTTCCGAGCGTCTTGAAATTAGCCTTTGCGTTATACTCAACAAGCTCGTCTTCTCTTTCGTGGAAAACGACTTTCTTTACGTTAAGCTCCTCGCGGATAGACTCTTCCATTTCAAGAAGAACGGCTTTTTCATCCGGGTTTCTTGTTACGAACTCGACGCTCTTAAGAGGCTGTCTGTTCTTAAGGTTGTACTGGCTTCTAAGACTGCGTCCCATGGAAACGGCCTTCTGAACTGTCTCCATCTTGAACTCAAGCTTAAGGTCGCGTTTTGACTCGTCGCAAACCGGATAATCTGCCAAGTGTACAGAAATAGGGTCTTCGTCTGTGCGAAGGTTCTGCCACATTGCTTCTGTAATGAACGGAATTACCGGTGCCGCGACGAGAGAGAGCGTCTTAAGCGCGATGTAAAGAGCCTCGTATGCTTCGGACTTATCGCTGTCGTTCTCGCTCTTCCAGAAGCGGCGGCGGCTTCTGCGGATGTACCAGTTGTTAAGCTCGTCAATGTAAGAGACAATCGGGTCAATAGCGCCGGAAAGGTCATAGTTGTCGAGTGCAGTTGAAACATCTCCGGCGAGTTTCTGCGTAACAGAAAGAAGCCAGCGGTCAAGCGGGTTCGTAGGAAGCGCGTTGTCGAATGCGTGTCCTGTAGCCTTTACGCCGTCAATATTTGCATATGTGATAAAGAAACTGTAGCTGTTCCAAAGCGGAATAAGGATTCCCTTAAGAATGTCACGAACACCGTCATCACTGTATTTAAGGTCGTCCGCTTTGACCGCGGCGGAATGCATAAGGAAAAGGCGGAGCGCGTCTGAACCGAACTGCTGGATTACAACAGCAGGGTCCGTGTAGTTGCGG
>JAEEGK010004714.1_pt1 | contig 33276 bp, 21 predicted proteins | sample 8958771 | NCBI WGS metagenome assembly JAEEGK01 (sample SAMN16246547, study PRJNA631951) | gut metagenome | biome: gut microbiome; feature: rumen; material: SC-attached | host: Bos | place: Iran: Karaj | collected 2018-10 | reverse complement strand
TGGTTGTTTAAATTTTTGATTTGGTGTGGATTTTTTTTCCATTTGATTGTTTTATTTATTTTTTTTTTTTTTTTTTTTTTTTGATTTATTTATTTAGTTTTATAATATTTTTTAAAAAAATAATAAGAATTTAATTATATTTTCAATAAAAAATATAATATATTTAAATAAAAAAGTTATAAAATACTATTAACCAAAAAAAAATTTTTATATTAGACATTTTGAAATTTGATTAAGTTTTTTTCTTTTTTCTTTTTTATATTAGATATACGAAAATCTTTTGATTTTTTGTTTGAATTAGCAACTGTAAAATCAAATAAACTTCCAGAATTAAGTAAATTTTTTGACATAACAAAAGGAGGATATTTAATAGAAGTTTTAGAATTTAATTTTGTATTCCTTAATTCCATTAATTTTGAATAATCAAAAATTCTTCCTATATTATCAATATCATCATAAATATTCATTTTTTGTAAAATATTAATTTGATTATTATCAAATAAATCTTTTATATTATCAGATAATAATTTATCTATTTTTTTATTCTCACTCTTATTATTTGATATAGAAGGATAAATTGTTAAAGCAGATGGAGTTTTTATTCTTTTTAAAGTATAATTGGTCAAATTATTTGAATAATTTCTATATCCACTTATAGTTGTTTCAACTCTACTTGATGCTGTTTTTGGTCTTAATAATTGCTTATTTATTAAATTACTTTTACTCTTTGATAAATATTCTCTTTTTGAATTTGGAGTTTGAAGATTAGAATTATATCTTTTATTTTTTGGTTTATTTTTTAAATTTTTACTTCTATTTTTAATAGGTATATCTGATATAGTATGAAATCTATTTAAAGAATTTATGTTTTCATCTTCATTTTTATTATTTTTTACTTCATTATCATTTAAAAATTGATGAATTAATTTATTATTATTTTCAAAATCAAAAAGTAATTCAAAAACTTTTGAATTTCTATCATTTTTACAATCCTGTAAACTTATATTATTATATATTTTATTTTTAAAAATCTTATATTTTACATTTTTATTATCATCTTTTGAATTTTTATTATATAAAAGATAATCTTTATGCTCACTTACAAGTTTTTTTGTTTCTTTATTTATATCATGAACATTTTCATAACATTCAAATAATAATTCTTTAATTTTTTTTTTAATTACTAATGATAATTCTTTAATTTCATTTTCACTTGAAAAAATAGTATTGATAACATTAAATGATTTTTGACCAAAATAACTTGGATTCAAAGATTGCTTTGTTTTTACTGATTTTTCATGAGCTTCTAAAATTTCATTTTCAATATCTTCATCAGTAATTTCTTTAAATATTATAACTTCTCTTATTCCTTTTCTCTTTCTATCAATTTTATCTCTTCTTTCTTGTTCAATTCTTTCAAATTCTATTAAATTATTGTTTCTTATTAATTTATGAATATTTGAACCTCTTTCTATTTCATCTAAAAATTTAAATTGTTCTGGAAGTTTTTCTAATATCCATCTTTTTTCAATATAATTTTCTATATCATTTATAAAAAAAGTAAATAATTCAAATTTTTCTTCTAATGGTGTTAGTTTCTTTTTTCTCATTTATAAAAAAATTATATTTTATAAAAATTTGATTATATATTATATAAAAATATATTGGTTCTTTAATTTTAATAAAAATTACTAATAAAATACAGAAATAAAGTTTTTAAAATTATAAAAAATATGAAAGAAAAACGAATGAAATATTATCAAAAAGCTAAAATATATTTATAATTTTATTACATAAAACAATAAACTATAAATAATTATTTCATAAATAAAACAAAAAAATAATGAATATATTATATATACATATATTTGTTTAATAAAATAAAATAATTCTTTCATTAAAAAAAAAATTCAAAAATATAATTTATTTATCAATAAAACTTATCTAAATAAATTACCTTAAACTTTAGTAGTTTGTTCATTTCTCCTTTCTTTAAATTTTTGAATTAATTCTGCAAGAGGAGCTAATTCTTTAGGTTCAACTAAATTAAACCTATCAATAAAAAAAATAAAATGTTTAAAACAAGTATTTAAATGATATTGACATCCAAGCATAACAATATGTGGAAAATGAGTATAATAAATATGAGCATAAACTCTAAATAATCTCTTAAAAATAATTTTAATAATTTGTAAAAAATTTTTAGGAAAAGGAACTCCAATAACAGAAGGGAAAATACTTTCATTATTTAATTGATTTTCAACCCAAGTCATTAAATATTCAATATATTCACTAGCACTTACTTTTAAAGGTGCTTTTACATTTGTTCCATCAGCCCATAAATATTCATATTTTGGTCCTGCTGACATTACAGGACAACTTTTTTTTGTACAAAATTCTATTAACATTCCATATAATAAATTTATATCATTATAAAATTCTATTGTGTTTACTGCTAACCATTCATTTAAATCTTCACCTTTTGGTAATTCTACTGCTAAATCTATGTTTCCACTTCCTAATGTCATTTGAGCTATTTGCTTCAAACCATATCCACGAGAGTTTTTTGTTATTTTTTTATTTCTTGGCATTACATTTTTGTCTTCTGGTTTGTTCATTTTTTTTGGTTTTTAAATATAAAATCAAATTAATAATTTTGTCTTAAATTTGATTTTTAAATTTAATTTATTATATTTTAATTTATGTATATTTTTTTAGAGAAAAATAAGGAGTAAATGTATTATTTTAAATATATAAAATATAATATAAATATGTAAATAATTTTATTTGATAATAAGTTTTTAAGAATACTTTTTAATAATGAATAATGTAATAATCTTATTATATTTTTATAATCTAAATAAATAGAATAATTAAAAATTATTTAAAATTATAATCATAATTAGTTTATAAATACAATATATTTATTTATTAAATTCTTATTTTGAATAATTTAAAAAAATGTTTAATTATTTTAATTAATAAAGAATACAAATAAATTTTTTTAAAAAGTTTTAAAATATTTTATTTATTAATTTCCTGCACATTTTCTTAAGAAATAATCAACTTCACTACAAAATTGTATTAAATCTAATCCTTCAATAGGTTTTCCTTTTAAATGTTCAGTCATTGTATTAAGTTTTTTCATTTCATAAAAATACTTAATAATAACATCATATTTCTTAATTTTATCTTCTCTATTTAAATCAATTCCTCCAGGATTCATTAATTGAGCTTGTTTAGTATTTACAATAACATCATAATATAATTTAAGAATTTTCCAAGCACTTAAAACTCCATTTTTAAAATAAATATCATATTTTGAAGAAAGCATTTTCATAATCATTGGTAATATATTAATAATATCATCAGTTCTAACATCAATTTTATTTAATTCAGTTTTTATAAAAAAATAATTAAAAACATCATTTGATGTTCCTAAATCATTTATTGAATTTGCAGCTAGAAATGCTTCTCCTTTATTTTGTCCTCCTTTCCAAACATTTGACACTGATTTTAAATTTTTTATTCTACTTTCTAAAATTGATTTAAAACTTGGATTTTGTTTTTGAACTTCATCTATTATTGGAATATCATTTTGTTCTGATATTTTACTAGGTACATTTGATTCTTGATTTGGAAGAAAACTATTTAAATCTAATCCCATTGGAAAACCAGTTTCTCCATTATTATTATCTCCCATTTTTATTTTTAATTAAAATTTTTTTTTGTATATTAAAAATTAAAAAAATAACACTTTATATTCATTATATTAAATATGGAAAATAACAACCAAATAAATGCTATGAATTTAAAAAAAGAAGAACAAGTTATTTTAAAAATTGCAATTGATGAATATAATGATTTATTCCCAAAGATTTTGGAAATATCAAAACAAGATTTTCTTCCTACATTAGAAAAATATATAGAGATTTCTTTAATTCCAAAAAATCTTAATCCAGAAAGTAGAATATTGAATAAAATACTTCAAATTATACAAAATGAATATTATGAACCTGAATGTGATAGAATAAATCAAATTATTCATTCAATAAATAATATTTCTACATGTGATAAATTTAATGGAAATAATTTTATTCCTCATTGTAATCATTTTTCAGAACCAATTCATTCATGTGGAAATAAAATGTTTATATTAGATGATATGAATTATTTATTGTGTTTAGGTTGTAAAAAAATATATCATAGTAATTTTGTGTTATTTCATTGTAATCATTGTTCTTGTGATTATTATACATCAATTGAAAAAAAAATGGAAAATGAAGTATTTAAACCTGCAACATGGGAAAAATATCATTGTAATGCTGTAATAAATGATGTAATGAAATGTCCAAAATGTAAAAGTTATTTATATATAAATCAACAAAATGATAATTTAATATGTTTAAAATGTGGTTTAGAATTAGGACAATTTAATATTAAATGGAAATGTATAATTTGTAGAAAAGAATTTACTTCTGCTGCAAAAGTTTATAATCCTTATGAATTTAAATTAATGAAAATTGCTATTAAAGATGCAATTTTTAATAAAAAAGAAGCTAAACCTGATTATATTCCTTGTTGTAATATATCAAAAAATGAAATTCAAAATTATGAATTTCAACATAAGAAAGAATGTGATGGATTATTATATGAAGGAGAATTAAATAAAAAAAAAATTATTGTTTGTTCAAAATGTCATATGCTGAATTTTTATGAATTTCATAAATGGATGTGTCCTTTATGTAAAGAAAGGTTCTTATGTAAAAATATAAAAGATGATGATGAAGAAGATAGAAATTTTATTATGAGAAAAAAATCTAATTTATTTCCAAAAACAGCTTTTAGTGATGCTAAAAGAGATTTTTCACAAAGTAGAATGAATGATCAAAAATTAGAAAATAATAATTTATATAAATCAGCTTATGTTGGAAGAAGTAGAGGATATTCTTCAAATAATTTAACAAGAGAATATAGTCAATATGAAGACAGAGAAACAAATGATATAAGTAGAAATGTAAGTGACTTTAATTTAGATAAGGAAGAAAATAATAATAATAATAATAATCAAAATATATCTGTTAATTCATTTAAAAATAAAACTAAAACACCTATTAAAAAAGTAGATTTTCATGATAGAGATAATAGTGAAATTTATTTACGTAAAATGTCAAATAATAATATAAATATTAATTTAAATGTAAATGTAAATATAAATAATTCAAATAATAATAAAATTCCTTATCCATATAGATTTCCAAAATCAAGTAAAAATTTACAAACATATAATTATTTAAATCAAAAGAAAGAAATAACATCAGAACCAAATACAAATTTTAATAGTGATGATTATATAATATTATCTCAAATAGGTGAAGGAACATTTGGAAAAATATATCAAGTAGAATCAAAAAATCATCAAAAATATGCAATGAAAAAAATATTAGCAAATTCTGAAAAAGAAATAAATGTATTAGAAAAAGAATATAATATGTTATTAGATTTATCACCATATCATTTAAATTTAGTAAACATACATGGAATAGAAACAAAAAAATTAGATAAAACAACATATGTAATGTATGTATTAATGGATTTAGCAGTTAGTGATTGGGAAAAAGAAATAATGCAAAGAAAAGCAAAGAAAAATTATTATAAGGAAGAAGAATTATTTATAATATTAAAAGAATTAGTTCATACTTTTGCAGAATTACAAAGACATAAAATTTCACATAGAGATATAAAACCTCAAAATATTTTATTATTCCCAGATAAAAGTTTTAGAATTGCTGATTTTGGAGAAGCAAAAGAAATGATGACTAATAATAGAGCAACTGTTAAACAAACAATAAGAGGTACTGAATTATATATGAGTCCTATTTTATTTCATGCTCTTCAAGAAAAAGGTAAAATTAAATGTGCTGAACATAATGCTTTTAAAAGTGATGTTTTTTCACTTGGTTTATGTTTATTGTTTGCTGCTACTTTGACTTTTAATTCTCTTTGTGATATTAGAGAATTAAATAATACTATTTCTATGAAATTAGCTTTGAAAAATTATTTGAAAAGATATAGTATGAAATTTACTGATATTCTTTTCTCTATGTTAGAATTTGATGAAAAATATAGAGATGATTTTATTGAATTAGATAAAAGAATTGAATATCTTTAAGTCTTTTTTTTTATGAATTTTATTATTTTTTTTTTTGGTATTAATTATTTATATAAAAACCTTTTTTTTCATTGTTTTTAAATTTTTTTTATTTATAAAAGAATATTTCATTCTCAACTATTAATATTTCAATTTTAACGAATTGTTTCTCACAATTTGATTTTCAAATAATAATTAAATATATAATATATGCTAATCCTGTATTTAATAGAGCTCATTCTTTTATTAAAAATTTTGAAATATAGTTATTATAATTTATTTTATTTAAATCTATTAAATAATATTTTGATAAATTTCTTTTTTTTTTCTTTTTATATAATCAACATTAATGATTACTTCTTTTTTGGACTTTTAAAACTTATTAATATATTAAATAAATTATTTAGTCATAATTAATTTAATAATTTACGTTTTATAATAAATCATGTATTTATATAATAAATAAAAATAATTAAAAATATGTCAAAACCTAAGAGCCAAAAAAGTAAAAATTAAATAATTAACTAATTTATCAAAAAATTAAAGATGATGAATAATATAACATCAATCCCTGAAGAAGACTTTTATCTTCAATCAACTTTAACAAACTTATCTTCAAATTCAATACTTTCAAATCAAAATCAACCCTCACCAAAATACATAGAAAAAAAATTAATATCAAACCTTTTTCAAACATCAAAACAACAACAAAGAATTTTTTCAATGAAAAACAAAAGCCAAATAAATGAATCAAATAATCCTCAAATAAAAACTCAAAACGAATCAAATATAACACAAAATAAATTTAAATCAAATTATTTAGATTTATTAGTATCATCATTAGATTCTCAAATTGAAAAAGGTGAAATAACATTAGATTATTTAAATTCTAAAACAATTAAATTTGATTTTGATATAAATTTATTTAAAACAAATAATTATTCAAAAAAATGTGAGAATAAAATATGTTCAATAATAGTTGATGATCCTTCAAAAATTTTCCCTTCTAAATTTTATGCTTCAAGTTCTTTTAAATCACAAATATTAAATTTATGTGAAAAATGTTATATTGCTTATAAGAATGGAAATTATTGTTATTATTGTAATATTGTTTATAGAGATTTTGATTTTAATACTTCTTATTATGATAAAAAAAAATGGATTCAATGTGATTTTTGTTTAAGATGGGAGCATATGCAATGTGAAGAGAAAAAAGGGAAATATGATAAAATTGAACAACTTGCTTTAAATCCTAATTTTAAATATATGTGTCCTTTTTGTAGGAAAGAAAATGATAAAATCTTTAAAGGACATTATAAGAAAAAAGAAAAAAAGTGTTTAAATAAAAAAAGAAATTATGAAAAATCAAATAATAATTCTACTTGTGATGATTTATAATTTGATTGTCTTGAACTTAGATTTTTTTAATTAATTAATAAAAGTTATTATGATATATAGAAATTTTAAGTAAGTAATAATTTTATTTTTTTGTATATAATAAAAAAGATTAATATTTATAAAATATAATATTTATAAAAATATAATAATTATATGAAAGAAAGTAATACAATTAAAATAAAAAAAGAAAATTTCATTAGTTTTAATAGTGGAATAAATAAACAAAATATTTCACCAATTATTTTTAATAATCCAAAAACAGAGATATCAAATCCATTATCTCATTCAGTAAATTTTGGATTTAGTATTTCAAATTCAAATAATACTAATAAAAATTTTTTTAACAGAAAAAATTCAAATTTAGTTTTTCAAAACAAACTTAATTTTAATAACTTAGCTAGAAGCCATGAATTTACTGAAAAAAATAATTTAGTAAATAAAACATTTTTTAGTTATAATAAACAAAATTCTAAAAAAATTGTTTTAAAATATTCTTCTAAAAATATGCTAAAGATAAAAGGTAAAACGCCAGAAATAGAAAGGAGAAATGTAATTATTAAAAAAAGAAATTTATATGAAAACAATAACATTTATAAAGATTTAGAATTTCCTATTAAGGTAATTAATTTAAATAAGAATTTATCAAATGTAAATGAAATGGAAAACAATTATTTTAGAAAATCAATGCAAGTATTAAATACAAATTTTTTCAATAAATATAAAAATACTTTAAAGACACATAATCATAATGATTCATTTGGAAATGAATTAAATATAATAAAACTACAATTAGATTATGGAAATGATGACAAAAATAATTCAAGAAATAATGAAATAAAAAATGATTTATCTCATAATTTTGCAAATAATCATAAAATTAAATTAAAACCTATTGAAAAAAACATTAATAATAATTTACCAAATAAAACTTTATCTAATGAAATAAAATTTAATTCAAATAAAAAAATAAATATATTAAATAATAATATAAAAATGAATTCTATGACAGAAGGAAACACAAACAAAGACAAAACTCAAGAAGAAAAAACTGATATTAATCTCCAAAAATTAAATGAAGAAAAAGAACTAAAAGAGGATATTAAAATTTCAGAAGAAAAAAATTCAAATAATTTAGATAAAAATAAAATAAATAATAATAATGATATAAATAAAACTGATAATAAAGATGATAAAATTAAAGAAAATAATACAAATGCAGTTACAGAAAAAATTAATTCAAATGAATCTAATAAAGGAAACTCAGAATTAAAGTCATTTGTAAGTGGTTTATTTAATCAATCAATTCCATCAAAGAAATTTGAAAGTAGTGTAAATTTAGTAAATCCAACTGCAAATATAGAAAAAACATTACCAGTAAAAAAATCAAATGATGATATGGATTTCTTTTCATTTACAAATAGTATATTTGAAAATGCAAATAAAATAATTAAAAATGGTAATATTAAAAATTTTTCATCATTTACTCAATCAGGAAAAACAGAAGAAGGACCAAAAATAAATCAAGATTCATTTATTGAATTAGAAAGTATAAATAATAATCCAAATTTTCATATTTTTGGAGTTTTTGATGGACATGGTAGTCAAGGTCATTTAATAAGTCAATTTATGGTAAATTCAATAAAAAATTTAATATTAAATGATGAAAAATTAAAAGAAATATCAAAACATACAAATCAAATTTATTCACTTTTAATAGAAAATAATTATGAATATATAAAAAATTTAATATCAAAATCTGAAGAATTACTTTTTAAAAATGAAAATATTGATTCTAATTTTAGTGGTTCAACTTGTATTTTGATAATATTAATTGATAAAAAAGTATTATCTGCAAATATTGGTGATTCAAGAGCAATTATGGTTAAAGGTGATAAAACAATAATTGAATTATCTTCTGATCAAAAACCAGAAAATGAATTAGAAAAAGAAAGAATATTATCAAAAGGAGGAGAAATTAGACAATTAATTGAAAATAATGAACCAATTGGTCCAATGAGAGTATTTTTACCAAATGAAAATTATCCTGGTATTGCAATGGCAAGATCAATTGGTGATAAAATTGCAAGTTCAATTGGTGTTTTTAGTGAACCTGAAATTAAAGAATTTGATATTGAAAGTAATTGTAAATATATTATTATTGGTAGTGATGGAGTTTATGAATTTTTATCTAATGAAAAAATAGCACATTATGCTAATAAATATTATAAAAGTAATAATGCTAAAGAATGTACTGAAGTTATTGTTAAGAAAAGTACTGATTTATGGATTAAATATGATACTGTTATTGATGATATTACTATTATTGTTATTTTCTTTAATTAATTAATATAGTTGAATTTAATTTATGAATTAAAATAAGTTTATTACTTTAAATATTATTTAATTAAATAAATAAAATAATAAAATAGATATAAATTATAATAAAAACTTTAAATTTGAGTTTATTAAAATATTTAGAACAAAAGAAAAAAATTTGAAATTAATTTTATCTAATAAATTTCCTTCAAAAATAAACAAATTAAAAACTTGTGATTTTATTTTAATTTTACAATAAAAATATCAATCTAAATAATAAAATGAATATTTTATACTTTTTTCTTTATATAAAAAAATTTAAAGTGATTTCTAATTACATAATATTAAAATATACCAAAACAATTCAAAAAAAAAAATCAACAATCAAAATTATGCATAACTTGAAATAGACATAAATTTATTTTTTGAATCTTGAACATAATTAACAGCAAAAAAAGAAAAATCTTTATTTAATAAAGCATTTCTTCTTTCTTGTTTAAAAGTTTCATCAGTCACTTGAAATAAAACACTAATTATAGGATCACTAAAAATATCAATATTAAAATAACAATTTTTATATTTTTCAACAATTTTTAATCTTTTTTCTAAAATAATTCTCCCTATTAATTCATTAGATAAAATTGTAGTTGTATGTTTATCTAATAAATTTAATGAACTATTAAATTCAACTTGTATTTCTTTATTCCAAGATAATGCTTTTACAGGAGTCATTTTATTTAAAAATTTAACTGTTTGATCAAAAATTTCTGTTCCATTTTCTAATAATATTCTTTTATTTCCTTTTGGATGAAAATATTCATATTCTCCTTCTCTTTTTACATACTTTAACATTTCTATTATTTTTTCTGCATATAATTTTGGATTTACTCTTACAAAATTAATTTCTTGTAATATTCTCATTTCAAATGAATTATTATCTATATTATTGTTATCTGTTGATCTTAAAAGATATTGATTATTTGAATTATTATTTGAATTTTTTGTTTGATTATATGGAAAATTCTCTTCATTTTTTTTTATTTTATCATTTTGACATATTGTAAGACATTTTTGATCTCCAATTGAATTATGAACACATGCACATCCCATTTTATTAAGTTTTTTTTATTTTTATTTTAAATGAATTAATTTTAAAAAATTATAAATATTATTAAATAGATATAAATTTATTATTTTTTAATAAATGCAAATATAAAAAATTAAAAATTTTATTTGATTAAATTATTTATACTGTTAATATTATAATTTTGTAAAACATGTTAAAAATAATTTATTTATTTTTATTAAATTATATATTAAATCATTTCTTAATCATCATCATCAGAATCAGAATCAATTTTTTTTAATTTTTTCTTTGGTTTTATATCTTCTTCACTTTCACTACTTTCAATTTTTTTCTTCTTATCACTTTTTTTCTTTTTAACATCATCATCATCACTATCACTTTCACTACTTTCTTCTTTTTTCTTTTTTTGTTTAAGTAATTTCTTTTCATTATTATCATCATCATCTTTTTCACTTTTTTTTTCTTTTTCCTTAACTTCACTTTTTCCAAAAATTTTTTTATAATCTTCAGGTGTTTTATCATTAACTTTACCATATTTATCAAGTAAACCTTTTTTAATTAAATCTTTTTTTTTAACAGCATAAGGTCCTAAACCCCATTTTCTAGGATAAGTATCTCTATCCATAATAACTCTTTTAGTCTTACAAACAACACCATGATCACAACTAGAAAGAACACTTGAAGTCATTTCAGCAATTCCAATAGCAATTGCTTCTCCTTTAGTTGTAATTAAAACAACTTCTTTACCATTTTCAATATTATTTTCATATTTTAATACACCAGGAACAGTTAATTTAGCTCCATAACAAATAGCATTTACAGCAGAATCTTTAACAACAATTCTAGGATAATTAGTAAGTAAAATTTCTAAAGGACGAACAACTCTTCTTAAATAATCTTCTTGTTTTACTTGTTCATAAACATACATTGCATCAAGTACATCATGCATAGTAACCATAGTTTCATCTTCTTTTAAAATCCCTGATCTAACTCTTCTTAATTCTTGCATATGTCCTCCAGTTTTAGCTAATAAACCCATATGAACACACATAGTTCTTACATAAGTACCAGCTTCACAACTAATCCAAAAAATTGCCATATTTTTCTCTTTATCAAATTCATATAATTTATAATCATAAATTGTTCTTACTCTCAATTCTCTTTTTACACTACTAATTAAAGGTGGTCTTTGAAAACAAGCACCTTGTAATTTCTTTAAACAATTTTCAACTTCAGAAGCATTTTCAATTGGTGAATGAAATTTAACAATACCAACATATTCTTTACCTGCTGATTGTTGTGATTTAACTAAACGAGTTGCTCTATTAAGACAAACAATTAAACATCCTGTAACTTTAGGATCTAATGTTCCACTATGACCAGTTTTATCTACTTTTAATATTTTTTTAACCCAAGCTACAATTTCATGACTTGATGGATTTGCTGGTTTATCTAAGTTAATTACTCCATATTTTAAATGCTCTGACATTGGTCTTTCTGTTGGAGAATTACCAGATGGTATTGGAGTAAAGTGATTTGTTCTTGTTATTAATGTTGATATATTTTTTAATAAAAGAGGCCATGTTGATGTATCTGATTTTGGTTCTTCTGATGATGGTTTTATTTGATGTTGTTGTTTATCTTTTTTGGACATTTGATTAAGATATAAATTAATTTTTAATTTTTAATTTTTAATTTTTTTATTTTTTTTTTAAGGTTATTTTTATTAATTTTTAATGTTAATTTTTTACTTAGTGAAAAAAAATTATATATAGTTAATTATAAAATTTGCTAATTTAAACATTTACAAATAAATTATTCTTCAATATTTCCATTTATAAAATCTTCTATTCCTTTGTTTAAATTATTAAAAAGAATGTTTGTTGATTTAGCTATTAATTCATTATCTGAAAGAACATCTTCATCATTTATCATTGGAATTATTTTTTCTTGATATGGATTGGCGCAATAAACATTTTTATCCTTATATAATATAAATTCTATTGGTTCTTTTGTTTTTTGATGAAGAAAAATAATCGTTGGATTTATTGTATTATTTCCTTTTGTTACTTTCTTTCTCTTTGCTAATAATTGAAATAAATTATTCTCTTTTTGATTTTGGGAATTTATATTTAAATTTTTTATTTTTTCTTCTATTTTCTTTTTTGTACTTTGGTCTTCTTTATTATTTAAATCTGTATTTATAAATTGTTTTTGAGAGATATAAATATCATTTTTATTAATCAAGTTTAAGTTTTCTTTATTTGAAAATGGATTTTTGATCATGAAAATTTCTTTTTTTTTTCAGTTAATTGTTAATTATATATTAAATAATTTAAATAAACATTATTATATTTATATTCATAATTGAAAAACAATATAACTCAAATAAATCATAATTCAATTTCTTTTAATATCGAAAAAAAAATTTTTTATTTAATTTTCATTTTAAAATTTAATTTAATAAATAAATAAATAAATTAAATTAAATTAATATAAACAATAAAATATGCAGAATTATTATAACCGTCAATCAGCACAATTTAATAAAGAACAAAGTGAAGAATTTTTAAATTATTTAAAAGAAAATCGTATAACAAAACCAAGATATAGATATGCATCAAATCATAATCCAGATTATTTAACAGGTAAAATAGGACAAGAATATAAAGATGTAAGATTACCTCAAACATATTTCAGTAAAAAATATAATGGAACATTACAACCAATAGATGATTATTATATTGAACATAGAAATAATTTTAATGATTATTATCCACTTGCAATATTTGATGAATTATATACAAAACCATATGATCAACATCTTTATTCAACAAGAGTTTTAAATACTTATAATAATAGATATTATGATTATCTTGATAATGAGCAAGTTTTATATAATCTTCAAAATCGTAATTTTAGAAATCAAAGAAATTATTCTCAACAAAAAATTCCTGTTTCTAAATCTATGAGTCATTTTGATTTTGAAGAATATAAAAAACAAATTCTTGATAGAGAAAAACAATTGATTGGAAATTATGATAATAATTTAAATATACAAAATTATCCTTCTAAAACACCAAAAAATTTAAATTATTATAATGATAATGATAGATATTCTCAAAATCAAATTAATTATAATTTTAATAGAGATAATCCTTGTAAAATATTTATTTTATAATATTATAGATACTATGAAAAAACAAGAATTAGGACGAACTGATCTTTCTACAAATCCTATATTATATCCAGTTAATTCTTATAGATTTAAAACTGATTTAACTCCTTTGTCTTTAAATGGAAATTATTAATTCATATAAATTGTTATTAATTAATTATTTATTTTTTAAATATTTTTTCATAAATGTTTCTTAAATTAAATTACCTTATTTGTTTTTTATTTTATTTCACAAAAGAGAATATTGTTAATTTAAATGTTGAAAGGATTATTAATTTAATAAATGAAGTAACATATATTGAAATTAATATTACAATTAAAAATACTGATTTAGATTCAATTGATAATTATGATTATATTATATTTAAAAATTATTCTAAATTTTTATTAACAATAAATGTTGAATCTGATAATTATCATCCAGAAATAAAAAAAGTAAAAGAAAATGAAATATATGAATATTATAAAATAACATTTGAACCAATAAAACAAAATGAAGAAATAACAATCAAAGTAAATGAGCATTATTTTAACTCAATTAAATTCCTCCCAGAAAAAATAACATTAAAACAAGATCAAAAAATGTTATATAAACAAACATTAAACTTCCTTTCATCATATTTAACAAAAGAACAAAAAACAGAAATTTACTTTGAGAAAAAGAGCATAAGACTAATAAAATACACAAAAGAAAATTCCACATTAACAGAAAATGGAATAGAATACAAAATAAAAAACAACATAAAACCTTATGAAACAATACCATTTATGATTCATTACATAAACAATGATCCTTATGTAATAATAAATAAAGCATATATTTCATATAAAATAAGTCATTGGGGAAATATAGAAGTAAATCAACAATTTAACATAGAAAATATAGGAGCAAAATTAGAAGGAGAATTTGATAGAAATGATTATGATCCAACAAATATTAAAGGAGGAAGAAATGCATTTACTCAATTAGAAGCTGAATTACCTTTAAGATCATGGGGTTTATGGTATAGAGATGAAATTGGTAATGTTTCTACTTCAAATGCAGTTAGAGAATGGGATAATGTTAAATTATATTTATATCCTAGATTTCCTATTTTAGGAGGTTGGAAAAGTAATTTTGGAATTGGATTTAATTTACCTTCTAAATTTCATATTAATACTGATAATTTAGGGAATTTTAAAGTTAATTTAAATTTTGGAATGCCTTTTAATGATATTGTTGCTAGGAATTATACTTTGGAAATTATTCTTCCTTCTGGAGCTTCTATTAATAAAATTGATTTACCTATTAAAAGTTATTATTATCTTAGTTTTGGAAAATATTATGGGACTTTGGATTTTTTTGGAAGGAAATCTATTATTATTGAACTTAATAATGTTTATGATATACATAATGTTCTTTTTCATATTGAATATAAATTCTCTTCTATTAATTTACTTATTAAACCTTTAATATTGATTTCTTATTTCTTTTTTATTTTTATATGTTTGATTTTTTATTCAAGAAGTAATTTTTCTTTATCAAAAGAATCAAAAATAAAAGAAGATTAAAAAAAAATTAATAAGATTAAAACAATTATAAATAAAATATTTAAAAAAAATATATTTTTAAAATATTTTTAAATTAACAATACAATAAAATTAATAGAAATAAATAAAAAAAAACACATTTTAACAACATCCATTTTTTTCAACAGCACCTCCACTTGTATTAGTAAGTTGAAGAGGTTTATTTGGAATAAAACTAATAATAAAAAATTATATAAAAAAAAAATTACATATCTTCATAATTAGAATTTCTTTTAAAAGCCAATTGAGCAATTTCAGTAAAAGCTTTATCAACATTTAAATTATCTTTAGCTGAAGTTTCAAAATAAGGCATATTATTTTTAGTCTCACAATATTGTTTAATTTTAGTATCAGGAACTTTTCTTTCATCTTCTTTATCACTTTTATTACCTAAAAGAACAAAAGGAAAATTTTCAGGATCTTTTGGATTTAATTGAGTTAAAAATTCTTGTCTCCAAGTATCAATATTTTCAAATGATTTTATATCAGTTAAATCACAAACTAAAACACAACATTCTGAATTTCTATAAAATGATGCACCCATTGCATGAAATTTTTCTTGTCCTGCTGTATCCCATAACTAAAATTTTTTTAAATTTAAATTTTTATTTTATCATTAAATTAATTTTTACTTGTAATTGTATAACTGAATTATCAATTACTAATTCTTTTGTTAGAAAATCTGCACCAATTGTACTTTTATATTGCATTGAAAATGATTTTTTTACATATCTAATTTATTTTTTTTTATTATATTTTTTATTTTTTTTACTGATTTAATAATGAAGTTTTTCCTACTCCTGCATCACCTAAAATTATTATTTTAAGGAGTAATTTTTTTCTTGTTGACATATATTTTAATATAATTTTGATTATTTAAAAATTTTGTATAGAAAAAGAAAAAATTATTTATTTAATATTATTTATTTATATATATAAAAATAATAAAAGATTAAATTTAAACACTTCCTGTATTATTTTTGTCTTCTAATAAAATCAATTTTTCTTTCTTTTTTCCTTTCATTTCATTATCTTCAGTTTTTGGATTAGGAACTTTAATTTTTAATTTATTTCTTTTTGTTAAATATAAATTTCTTTCAGTACTAGCATCTTCTAAAAATATTCTTCCAGTTTGATTAGTATCAATTAACTTATCTAATTGTATTTCATTACTTTTTACATCTTCATCTTTATCAATTTTATTATATTTTTTATCAATTGATATTTTAGAAACTTCATATGATTGATTAATAGTAATTTGATCATTTGATGCTGATTCATATTGACTTAATGATATTGTATCTGATTTATCCATTGATTTTTTTTTTTTCTTTTGAGATGAATTTAAAAAGTGATTTCTTACTAAAACAACAGGAGGTGATTTTTTTTCTTTTTGATGAACTGGACTTTCAACTTCACTTTCTATTCCATCTCTATTAAATAAATCTTTTAATATATCTTCTTTTTTAATTACTAATACATTATCTAATTTTTCAGCATCAGTAAATATTCTACTATATAAACTTGCTGCTCTATTATAATTTTTACCATTTGATTTATTAGATATATACATTATTTTTAATGCTTCATTTATTTTTTTTACTATTTCATCAATTGTATTATTTCCATTTTCACTTATTTTATTAATTTCTAAAATTATAGGATAATTAAAATATTTTAATTCTTTATTACTATTTTCATCTCTAAATATTTCAGAATTTCTAATAGAAATTAAAAACTCAATTAAAAATTTTTCAATATGTTGAAGCATTCTAGGTTCACTATATCTAAAATCAAAATTTGCATTAGTTTTCATTTCAGAACCATATAATAAATCAATTTCTTTATATTTAAATAATTGTTGTTCTGAATTTTCAGTTATTCTTGATAATTTTTTTTGAGAATAAACATGAATTATTGATAATCCTTTTAAAAGAGGTACAAATTTAATTATAAATGTTAATCTTGGAAATGATGATGTACATTCAAATTTAACAAATCTAAATGATGAACCAATATAAGTAAAATTATATCTGTGTTCATTTTTATATGATTCCATCATCATTTTTGAATGATGTATTAATTCAAACCATAATTTTTCATTTCTATAATATTTTTTATTTTTTTTTACTTTTTCTAAAGCATTCCAATCAAGAAGTAAATTTCCTGTTGATAAATCTACTATATATAAATTTTTAAATTTAAAATATGTTTGATTTAATTCTTCTCTTTTTAATAATTCATTGTAAATTTTTTGAAAATGTATACCAATATATCTTAAAAAATATAATTCATAAATTATAAATTCAAATAAATCAGTTACTTTAAAATCATTTAATTCATTTTCATTATTATAAAAAAAAGATTTTATTTTTTCAAATTTATCAGAAGGAATATATTTTTTATTTAATATATCAACTTTTTCAATAGTATCTCCTTTAAAATTTAATAAAGCAATATACATATGAATTAAAATTAATTTTTGAAAAGAAGTACTTGAATTATTAGGAAAAATTCCAACAAAAGCCATTCCATCTTTTAATAATATTTGAATAATAAATGAAGAAATTGTAATTTTACTAAAATAAAATAAAGTTGTATCAGTTGCTTTATCTAATAAATGGCAAGAAATATTTTTTATTATTAATTTATATCTATTATAATCACCTTCATTATCATATATATTTTTGTACTGAGAATTCAAAATACATATTCCACTTTTTGTAAAAACAAAAAATTCTAATATTGAATTGTTAAATGGAATTCTTGTTGACATTGAAGTCTCCATTAAACCATATATTCTATTTAAATTTATATTTTTATATTTTACTTTACTTCAGTTACCTTTTTAAAGACTTTTAAAGATTTAAAGAAATGTTGATAATTTAATTCCATTTATCTATAATAATCAATATTAATTATAAAATAAAATGGTGTGGTAAAGTTTTTTTATTTATTTAAAATAAATTATGAATTTTAAATTACTTTATTAATTAATTAAGTTTGTTTAAAAGAAAAAGAAATTTTAATTTTTTTTTCAATTTATTTTTTATTAGAAAAAAAAATAAATAGAAAAAAAAATATGTTTTAAATCTTTAAAATTTGTTAATATAAGAATTTTTTATTAAATAATAAGATAATTAAGCTTAAAATTATTTATTTTTAGTTGTGTTCAGTGAAAGAATAGATTTTTATGAGAGCATTACTATAAATTTTGATTTATTCGTTTATATCATTAAAACAATTATTTTATTATTAAACATCAATTAGAATTATTATTAATAAAAAAATTAAAAGTTAAAATTAAATTAAAAATATTAATTAATTAAAAATGAATAAGGAACAAATACAATCTGAATTATTTGTTTCTTCAAATAAATCAAAAATCAAATCAAAATTAATCTCATTTTCTTTAGCAATGAATAATTCTAATACAAAACAAAATTCATTTAAAAATTCTTCTAATTTTAAATTTAAAACCCAAAAAACATCTCCAGAAAAAACAATATTAAAACAAGATTTAAAAAATATAACAAATGAACCATTAAAACACAAAAATGATAAAAATAAAATTAATGAAATTGACAATTCTGAAAAAGATATTTTAAACGCAAATGAAGAATATATGAAACAAAAAATATTAAAAAAAAAATTAGATTCATCAAATTTAAAAAGAGCAAATTTTATTAATTTTTCAAATTTATTTCATAATTTAAGTGCAAATAATAGACAATCAACATTAAATAATCAAAATGTTATTAATCAAACAAAAAGAAATAAAATAAATATTTTCCCAACAAATATAAATTATCAAAAAGCAATTATGATAAATAATTCAATAAATTCTCCAAAAATTGAAGATAGTAAACAAAAAATTACTTCATTTTCTTCAATATCATATTTAAATCATTATATTGGAAATAATAATAATTCAAGACCTTTAACTTTAACTGGTTCTGTTATTGTTCAACATAATAATAAGAAAAGTGATATTTTAGATAGTAAAAAAATAAATAAGAATGATTATGATAATAATAAAAAAGATAAAAATAAATTAAATTCAAATAAAAATGAATTTTTACAAGGAAATAATAAAAAAACTAATTTAACTCAACCTGTTACAAATAAAAATTCAAGAAGAACTTCAAATGATAAAAAAGCAATTAATGATCCATTAATTCAAGGAAAAAAAAATACTATATTAACTAATTTAACTCATAATAAATATATAAATTCTAATTTAACTTCCAAAACTTATTTAAGAAATAATAAAATTGATGATTTTTTAATTAGTCAAAGTGTAAATAATTTAAAATCAAATAGAAATGATAAATTTCAAATAAAAAAAAATCTTTTATCATCATCATCAAATAATGTAAATATAAAAACTCAAAGTGAAAATTCTCCATCAAATTCAAAGAGAAAATCATTTACTCAAGGAAATAAAACAATAAAAACAAAGAAAAAAAATAATTCAATTAATAATAATCATAATAATTTTAGAAATGAAAATTTATTATTTTCAAAATACTTAATAAAAACTTCATCTTCAGGAGTTCAAAAAGGAAATTTTTCAACATCATCAAAAGATAATTTAAATTTAGATATTATAAATAAAAAAAATATAAATAATAAACCTACACATTCAAAAAATAAAACAATATCACATAAAACTTCAATTCATCAATTAAAAAGTCATAATGATTTTGATAATAAAAATCCGAATAATTTACCACAAAGTTCAAAAATTACTTCTAAAAAAATTTTAATGATAAATCAAAATATTTTCAATTCTAATAATTTTCCAAATAAAAAAACTAAATCAATATTTAAAGACGAAGAAAAAAAAAGAAAAAAAATGAAAAATATATTCCATTCAAATCCAGAAAACATTGATAAAAATTTACTAAAAGATTTTTCCTTAAATATAGAAAAAGAAGAAAGTGAAATAAATGAAAAAGAAAAAAATGAATTATTACAAAATGGAAAATACTATAAAAAATTATCAGATAACTTATCAAAATATATAAAAAATTATTATAATAAACATAATGATTATCCAAAAACAAAAATATCATTTTATAAATTTGGAAGATTAATAGGAAGAGGTGCATTTGGAAAAGTAAATTTAGGACTTCATATATTAACAGGTAAAATAGTAGCAATAAAATCATTTAATAAAAGTAATTTAAAAGAAGAAAACTCAATTCAAAAAATATATCATGAAATAAATTTAATGAAAAGTTTAAAACACAATTCAATAGTTCGAATATTAGAAACACTAGAAATAGAAAATTACATATTAATAATAATGGAAAATATAAGTGGAGGAAATTTATTAAATTTTGTAAAAAAAAGAACAAAATTAAATGAAAAAATCTCAAAATTTATATTTAAACAATTAATAAACTCAATAAAATATATTCATTCAAAAAATATAGTACACAGAGATATAAAATTAGATAATATTTTAATAGATTTAAACAATAATATAAAAATATGTGATTTTGGTGTTGGAAAACAATATATAAATGGTGAAAAATTAAAAGATAAATGTGGAACTCCAGCATATATTGCACCAGAAATATTAAAAAATTTTGGTTATGAAGGACCTCCTGTTGATATTTGGTCAAGTGGTGTTGTTTTATATGCTTTATTAAGTGGAACTGTACCATTTAAAGCAAATAATTCAAAAGATTTACAAAAATTAATTTTAAAAGGTGTTTATAATAAAATTTCTGGTATAAGTTTTGAAGCACAAGATCTTATTGATAAATTATTAGAAGTTGATCCTAGAAAAAGAATAAATATTGATGGAATTTTTAAACATCCTTGGATGTGTTTTAATGATATTAAAAATTATGAGGAGAATAATTTAAATTTAAATGATGATAAAATTAAATTATTTACTAAAGCTGAAATTGTACTTTTATCTAAAGAAAATGTAGATTATAGAATTTGTGATAAAAATGAAATGTTAGAAAATTTTACTTTGAAAAATTTATATACTGTTAATGATGAAGTTAATAAAGATATTCGTACTAAAAGTTTAATTTTAGCTCCTTTTAATTCTACTATTGAAAATAATGAAGATAGAGAAAAATATTTATTAGAAAATAAAAATAGTTTATATGTTAGAAATGATGTTTTTTTATTTAGTGAAAATACTAAAGTTTTAAATAGACAATATGAATTGAATAATAATGGTGAAATTGATCATGGAATTTTAATTAAGTTTAATGATTCTAAAAATAAAGAAATGAGTAATGAAAAAAATAATAATAATAGTAATATTGTTAATGATGTTTTAAGTGATAATAATAAAAGTGAAGAATTTGAAAAAGATAATTTAAAAATATCAAAAAAAGATTCTAAAAGAAATATTTCATCATTAACTGATTCTAGTACAATTGATGAAACTATTTTAAAAACTATGGAAAATTTTGGATATAAAAGAGAAGATGTACAAAAATATTTACTTAATAATGAATTTAATTATGTTACTGCAACTTACTTTCTTTTATCTAATTCGAATTCTCCAAGTTAAATAAATTTATTTTAATTTTATTTGAATTGGAATTCTAATGATTATTTTTAATGAATTTCTAATTGAGAAAATAAATTTTGAAATGTTTGATTAAAATATTAATTAATGATATTTAAAAAAATTTAATTTTTTATTTATAAATATTCTAATTTATAAATCAAATAATAATTATTTCAATTTTTATTTTAATTTTTTGTTAATTTATATGGAAATTAATTATAGTAAACTTAGCCAAAGTGAAATTAATGAAATTAAAAAACAAAAAAAGTTAAATTCAAAATTTAATATTAGATGTAAAAATGCTATAAATGATAATAATTGTTTTATTAATGTATGTTTTCATTCAATTATTCATTTTGATAAATTTATAGATTTTATTCTTAATGATAATAATTTTCCAATTTATTCAAAATCACCAAAATTAATATTAGAAATAATAAATCTTATATCATCATATAAACAATTAGGAAATGATAAAAAAAATAATAATTTAATAATAACACCTTTAGAATTTAGAAAAGCTTTAGGAAATTATTATGAAAAAAAAGGAGATTTTCAATTAAATTCTGAAGGAGATCCAGTTGAATTATTAAATAATATATTAAATTTTATTCATACATATATTGCAAGTAATTATAATAATATTGATTTATCTGAAATTAAATGTAATCCAATTTGTATTATTCATAAATTATTTCATATTGATATTACAGAGACAAATAATTGTAATAATTGTAGATTTAAAAATGAATTAAAATATGATTTTAATAATTTTATTTATTTAATTAATGTTGAATCACTATTTGAAATCATTCAAAAGAATAATTTAAATTATGAAAAAGTTAATAACAAATTATTTGAATTAACTTTACAATCAATTTCAAAATCAATATGTAGTAAATGTAATAATAATTCTTTAAATAAAATAATACAATGTAATTATATTGGAAATTATTTTATCATAAATTTGGTTTGGGAAAGCAATAATATAAATTTAGAAAAATTATTGTTAATATATTGTATGATAAATAAAGAATTTAAACCTAATCAATTATTTAATTGTACAATTAATAAAAAATATACATTTTTAGGAATGATTATATGTTTTTGTAATCATTATACTTGTATTTATTATGATAAGACTGAAAAATGTTTTATGCATTTTGATGATATTAAAATTAAAATTTATTTAAATTGGAAAGAATTACTTCTTAATATGTTAAAGAATAAATATATGCCAGTTGCTATTTTTTATGAAAACGAAGAAAAAGAAAATTTAAAAATTGATTTAAGAGAAGAAGATTATAATAAATATTTGAAATATTGTATTAAAAAAGATTCAACTTTAAAATTATTGAATGAAAATAAATTAAAAGAAAATGAATGGAGATGTAATTGTGGAGAAGTCAATTCATATGATATTTATATTTGCAAAAATTGTAAGAAAAAAAATGATATAATAGAAATTGCAATTAAATAATATACAATAATATAACAAATAAAAAAAAAGTAAAATAAATATTTTTTTTTAAGCTAATAATAAAATGAATTTAAAAAAATTACTTATAATAATTAATTTAATATTTTTATAAAATATTAATATAATTTTATTTATATATTTATATTAATTATTTTTATTTTTATCAATTAACGAATCATCCAAAGCAATTTTTCTAAAATTATTTAATGCATTAATTATTTTATCTCCATAAGAATCATTTATTAAAGTACTATCTTTTAAAGAATTATTAATATCAGAATTTTGTTTTAAAGGAATTTTATTCTTTTTTTTAAGATTATCATCATTATTATCTTCAAAAAAATTGAGTTTATTTTGTATTTGTTCACTTTCATGAATTTCTTTATAATCATCTAAATTTATTATAGTATTCTTTTCTTCACCTTCTTCTAAATTTTGTAAAATTGCATTATCTGTAGTAAAATCATTCTCATAATTTTCTTCATCAAATTCTTCTTTATTTTTAATCTTTTCTAAACTTATATCTCTTGAATAATCTTTTTTAAAATTATATATATCTGTTTGAGTTTCATTATTTATATTTTGTTTAATATTATTTTGAATTACCAAATCAGAATCATTTTGATATTTATTATTTTTACTTTCATAAATTGTATTTTGAATATTATTTTCATATTTATTATTTTCTATTAAATTTTGATTATTAATTACATTATTAATATTATCATTATTATAATTATTATTAATATTATCATTATTATTATTATAATTATTACAATTATTATTATTATTATTTTTATAAATATTATTATCATTATTATAATTATTATTATTATCATTAATATTATTATTATTATTTTCATTATTATCAACCCAAGTACTATAAAGATTCTTTTCATTCACATTTTTGTCATTGGAAACAACAAATTTACTCCATCCATATAATGAATGTTTATTATCTACATTTTCATCTTCTTGAAATATTGATCTTTTTAAATCTTCATATTTTGATTTATAATTTATTCCTTTTACAATATTTTCTAAAGTTCTATTTGTATATGGTGAAATATTTTCATTATTTAATTCATTTTTATTTTCATTTTCTGATATAATATTATTATTGTTATAATTTATATTATTATTATTTTGTTCATTTGAAATATTTTTTATATTTTCATTTTTATATGAATCTTCAATTTCTTTAATTTTTCTGTCAAGAATTAAATTTAAATATTTATTAAATTTTTCATTATAATTCATTATTAAATGATTAGAATTTCCAAATTGATTTTGAAAATTTTGATGATTATTTTTTAATTTTTCACTCATTATATTTCTTTCATTAATTAATGCTTGAACTGTATCATTGTGATTATTTTTATTAAAATTATTTTGATTATAATTTTCAATGTTATTTTCATATTGATTCATTAAATTTTCACATTCATTTACATAATTTGTAAATAATAATTCAATATTTTTTTCTTGCTGATTACATTCTTGATTATTAATTTGATTATTATAATTTTGATTGTGATTATTAAATTGATTATCATAATTTTGATTTTGATTATTAAATTGATTATTATAATTTTGATTAAATTGATTATTATTAATTTGATTATTTTGAAAATTATTATTATAATTTTGATTATGTTGATATGTTTGAGTATTATGAAAATTATTATTATAATTTTGATATGGAGGAATATTATTTCTATTATTATTATAATTATTATTAATGTTTTGAAGATTAAAATTATTGATTAAATTTTGATTATAATTTTGATTATTTTGATTGTTAAAAATATTTTGGTTATAATTAAAATATTCTAAATTATTGTTTTTATTTTTCATTGGCATTAATTCTCTTTGTTTTTCTAATTCTTCTCTTTTAATTTTCTCTTCTAATTCTTGTTTAATTTTAATTTCTAATTTTAAATCTTCTTCAATTTGTCTTTGTTTTTCTAATTCTTTTTTTCTTTTTTTTTCTAAAATTTGTTCTTGTAATACTTGATTATATTGTTGTTTCTTTTTAATTGTTTTTATTCTTTCTTCTTCATCTTCAAATGGTTTTGTAATTTTATTATTAACTCCTTTCATAATATTTTGATTCATAGTACTATAAAAAGAACTACTTTCTGCATTATTATATTTCATTTTATTTTTATTTAATGGTTCATCATTATTTATATTTATATATAAATTACTGCTCATTGGTCTTGCTTTATGTTTTAAATTATCATTATAAGTTAAATTATTTTTATATATTTTTTTGGGGAATATATTATTGGAAATATTTAAATTTTTTTGATTAATGATTTCAGTACGATTAATTGGATGTTTTTTGAAATTTAAATTTTGAGGGTTTATATCAGTTTGATGCATATTATTATATTTTTGATAATATAAATTCAATTCATTTGTATTTCGATTTATCATTTAATCTAAATAATTTTTAAATAAATTTTAATAAATTATGGAAAAATTGTTTTAAATATAATTTTATTATTAAATTGTAAAAAAAAAATAAATTTATTATTAAAAAAGATTTTAGAATCAAAGATTTATAAATTTATTATTTAAAATCAAAATAAAGAAACTATATTTTTAAACAATTTATTTTTTTAAATTAAATTATATTAAATTATTAATTAATAATAAAATTAAAATCAATAAAAATCTGTGTTTATTATTTTAACTTAAGATTATCTAATTTACTTATTTTTACTCTTTCATATTCGAAATAATAATAAAATATATATATAAATTTCTTCATATCAAATCATAATGTCTATAATATAAAATCACAAAATTCATTAAAAAGAAATTATATAATATAACCTATGATTACATTTTACAATACCTTAAATAAAAAAGGGGAAAAAAAAAAATTAAATTTTTTTCCCATTACCTTTTTTTTCAACAGACAAAAAAATATTCCTTGTAGCAGAATGAATATAATTAAATTGTTTCGAAATTAAATCTAATTGTTTAATCATATCTTCAATTTTAGGATCTTCTTTTAATTTAATAGTTTTAATAAAGCATTCTTCAAATAAAGAACTAACTTTAACAGCAGCATCATTTTCAATATCAGAATCACCAAAACTAATAATATTAGTAACAATATTTTTATTATAAAAATTAGCAATATCTCTAAAAACTGCTAATTTCCATAATTTATTATCATTTGGAAATTGATTTTCATATGCAGTTCTCGCAGAAATTATTTTTACTTTATTAAATAATTTAATTATATTGGGTAAATATTTTCTTGCTGAAGATTCAACCCATCCTTCACTTGCATTTGTTATTATAAAAGTATCTCCGTATTTAATTGAAATTGATAATACTTTAAATACATTATTTTCTAATTTTGATAATTGCTCTTTTATTAATTTTAAATTTATTTTTTTTGTTTGTTCATCGTCAAATAAACCTATTTTACTTAAGAAACTTGAACATAATAATGTGTCATCCCAATCGAAAAAAATTATTGAATTATATTTTCTTTTTATTTGATTATTTATGTTTATGTTTATTTTTGAAAAAGGAGGTTTAAAATGATATAATTTATTTAAATATGATAAAAATATTTCTTTTGATGTTCTTATATGATTATTTAATGATGATTGTGATTCATTTGATATGAATGATGAATTTAATGTACTTGTTGTTGAATTTGGAATTGAAAATAATAATTTTGATGAATCAAATGAATTTTTATATTCTACAATATCATCATCTTTAATATTCATTTAAATGATTATTTAAAAAATAAAATACTTTTTCTATTAATAAAACTAAACCTTATTAAAATTAAATCTTTTGAAAATAAATAATTTATATAAAGTAATTTATATTATAAAAAATACAACTTTAGAAAAAAAATAAAAATAATAAAAACTTAAAAAAATAAAAAAATAAAACTTAAAAAAAATAATAAAAAATTAATAAAAAAAATGATATATAAAAAACCATATTTCATTTTAATATTCATATCAATAATATCAATAATTAAAAATGAACAAATTCCAGTTTGTTGTTGTTTTTTTGATAAAGATGCATTTCGTGGTTTTCAAATAACAAAAAATGAAATATTAAACATAAAAAAATCAGGTCTTGACAAAGAAGAAATAGGAAATATGGTAATGAATGTATGTATAAATAAAAAAGGATTTCCAACAATAGAAAATATAGATAGATTAATAACAGGAAATTTTCAATTAACTTCAAAAAAATGTGAAAGAGAATGTAATTTTTTAACAAGACAATTAAATGATAATTACAATATAAAACAAGAAACAAATAGAAATATTGAAGCAAAAAAATTAAGACAAATTAAAAATCAATTAGCAAAAAAAATAAATGCTCAAATTACAATTAATATTAATAATTTACATAATGGAAAAGGATGTGAAGTTTCAGTATCACAAAGAAGAAAAAAAGAAAATGATTATAAAGGACAATTATTAAATGAAGCTTTAAGTGGAAATAAAAAAAAATTTTCTAATTCAAGTGATGAAGAAGATATTTTATCATTTGATTCTGTATCTTTACCTTCACATCATTCTTTAGATAATCCTGAATTAGAAAAAGCTTTAAATGCTTATAATGATGATAATGAAAATAATTTTAATGGGATTAAATTAGATGATAATAAAGTTAATTATGATTATTCTTCTAATGAAGAAATTAATCAAAAAATTGATGAATTAGAATTAGAAATTATGTATTTAGAAAAAAAAAATACGAGACCTTTAGATTTTATTCTTGAAAGATTTACTATTAAAGATACTATTTTAGTTATGATTATTAAAATTTTTGAAAGGACTCTTGATGAAGTTTTATTATCTATGAAAAGAGATATGGAAGATATGATTTATTTCCAATTTAAAATTGTTGAAAATAGTAATACAGTGAAATAATATTTTTTTTTGAATGTAAATTAAATATTAATATATAAATTTTATTAAAATTGAAAAAAAAGGACTAAATATAATTTATTTTATTTAAATAATAATATAATAATAATAAAAATATAATATAAATATTAGAAGATGTCTTATGAAATTACAAAAAGAAAAATTATAAAAAAAGCAATAGAAGATACAATTCAATATGAAAATATGAATTTAAAATCAAATATGGGAATTTGGTTATCATTTAAAACAAATTTATTTAATGCTAAAAATACATTAACTTATAATATAGTAAATAGAGGAACAAATTTTGATTATTTTTCATTTAATTATGTAAATATATTCAATTCATCTTTTTATTTAAAAAATGAAGAAGGAAAAAAAAAATTTAATGAAAAAATAGATAAAATATTATATTTTTCATATAGAAAAAATTTTCCAATTCAAATTAATTATAAAAATAAATCAGAATATACTTCTGATTGTGGATGGGGTTGTACGATAAGAAGTAGTCAAATGCTTTTTGCAAGAGCAATTTATAAAATATTAAAAAAAACTAATTCAATAAAAGATTCTTTAAAATCAACTATTTATTTTTTTTTAGATAATCCTTTAAATGAAAAAGATTTACCTTTATATTTAAATGATTATTATCAAAAAATTAAAAGTGAATTAAATTTAAATGATCAAATTAAGAAAAAAATTTTTTCTCCTTTTTCAATAAGAAATATTTGTAATATAGGAGAAATTGTAGAAAAAACTTGTGGAGAATGGTTTAGTGATGTAAAATTACCAATTATTTTAGATATAATAAATACAAATATGAATGTAATACCAAAATTAAAAATATTAAATTTTACAAGTAATATTATTTTCAAAAATATTTTGGAAAAATGTTTTAAAAAATTAAATTCAATAGTCACAATTGGAAATGATAATTCAGAAATGATAAATATAAATAATGAACAATATTTATTAGAAAATTATGGTTTAATTTTTGTTTCAGTAAGATTAGGAATTTATAACATTTCAGAAGAATATTTTGAACCAATGAAAAATATATTTTCATGTAAACAATTTTTAGGATTTGTTGGAGGAAAAAACAATGCTGCTTCTTATATTATTGGATATAATGAAAAAAATATGATTTATTTAGATCCTCATTATTCACAAGAAAGTATTATTCCTCCAATTGATGATAATAATATTAAATCATATTTAAATAAAGCAATTTATCAAATTCTTTTAGAAAATTTACAACCTGCTTTCACTATGGCTTTTTTATTTACTAATATTCAAGAATTTAATGATTTAATTTCTTATTTTCAAGCACATAATAATTTTAAATATCCTTGCTTTTCATTTCAAATTGATTCTATATTTAAAAAAATTAATAATAATAGTTTTATGAATGATAATAATAATTCAGATGATTTTTAATTGATTAGTTTTTATTATTTGTTATTATTATTATTTTTACTATTTTATTATTTAGTAAATTTTGAGATTTTGATTTTTTTTAAATATTTATTTTATTTTTTATTCTAATATATGATTATTTTAAATAAAAAATAATATTTAATTCTCTTCATCATCAATAAATCTTTCTTCCATAATTTCAACAATAACAATTTTAATATCATTAATATCATCACCTCTAGTTTTATCTTTATCAAAATTACATTCAACTTTAAAATTAGCATTTTCTAAAAGACCTCTAATCATCCCACAAATAATATTAGAATAACAAAGTTCTTTTAAATGTTCAGGTAATTCAACAAATAAAGCTAAAGGATTATTTTTAAAAACATAATGAAATTCCTTATCAGAATTTTGACTTAATTCTCCATTTATTCCTAAAAAATTTTTAAGTAAAGTTAATAAAAGTGTATTAATTGGATTTGTAGTATGAATATTTTTTCCTAATTCATCAAGTACATCATCTAATAAACGAAAACCAATATCAAATCCCATTTCTTCTGATTTTTTATTTATTTCGTTTAAATCTTTGTAATCTTTTGTTAAACGAACCATTAATGAACCATACATGAAACTTAATAATTCTGAAGAATGTGTTGTTTTTGAAGAATATAATTCATCTATTTTATTATTCATTTTTGTTTTTTTTTTGAATATATTTTTTTTTTTTAAATTTTTTAATTTCTTTTTTAATAAGTTTTTTATTTATTATTTCAATATTAATTTTGTAAATGGATGATTTTGAAGAATTATTAGTTAGTGATTCTGATGAAGATGATAAGAAGAAAGAAGAAATTAAAAAAAGAAATTTTTTTGAAAATTATGAATTAAATAATGAAAATGATCATATTAAAAAACCTTCTAAAGATATTTTTAAAGGTTTAGTTAGTGATGACTCTGAAGAATCAATAAATAATAAACCAACTAAAGTAGAAAAAAAAGTTAGTATTAAAAAACATAGTATTAAAAAAAGCAAAATTATATTTAATTTAACTAGAAAAAGAAGTAAACAAAATAATGAAATTTTTAATCAAAATAATGAAAGAATATTAAAAAATACTAATTCAAATGAAATAGAAAATTCAATATCAAATGATAATTTCTCAGAATTAAAAAAAAATCTAAAAATATCAAATAAACAAGATAATACAACTCCTATTAAAAAAACAAATATTAGTAATCTTTTTAATCCATATATTCAAACAACTCAATCAATAAATAAATCAAGTAATACTAGTGAAAAAAATTCTAGTATTAAAATAAATAGTAGAAATACAAAACCAAATATTCCAAATGTTTTTAATCCATTTATTAATAATGTAAATACAGAATCAAATTCAAATCAAAAATATCAATTTTTAACAAAACCAGTTTTTGATAATGATAATAAATCAAATAAAGAAAATATAATTATGAATAAAGATAAAAAAGTAAGTCATAAAAAAGCAAATTCAAATAATTTAAAAAATACAGCATCTACTTTTTCAAAAATAAATGATAATCAAATAAAAAAAGAATCATCAAAAGTTGAAGAAAAGAAAGATTTAAATATATCAGAAGGTTATTATATAAGTTTAAAACCAGAAATAGAAAAAATGATATTAGAAGAATTAACTAATTCAAAAGAAATAAATGAACAAAATAATAAAATAAAATTTATAATAGAAGAATTAAATATGATTAATTTATCATTAAAAAAAAATCATAAAAAAACAAATAATTATGATGATTTATTTAATAATAAACACTTTGAAAGAATTGATAAATTAACAGAAAAATTTAAAGAAGAATATAAAAATATACAAAATAGAATGCAAGTTTTTAGTGATAAAAATTATCTTGATATTGATGAAAAAGAATCAGTTTTAGATGATATTGATTATTATGAAAAGAAAATTAAATATTTAAAAAATTTAAATAGAGTAAATGAAGTTATTATTTCTGGAAATGAAAAAAATCCAAAAATAAAGGATATTTTTATAAAAAAAATAGAAATTAATTATGCAAATTCAAAATTAGAAAATGAAAAATTAACTAAAACAATAAAAAGAAATAAAAAAAAAATTCCAGAAAATGAAAAAAAAATAAAAGAATTAAAAAAACAATTAAATGATTTACAAAATGAAGCAAAAAATAATTATAATATTGATGATAATTTTAATAAAGAAGAATTTGAAATTATAAATAAAGATTTATTAGATGAAAAAGAAAAAATAAAAAAAAGATTAGAAATAATATTAAATTTCTCTGAAATTGAAGCAACAAAATATAAAAATTGTATATCAATAAATGAAAAAGAAATAGAAAAAAAAACAACAGACAAAAAGAAATTATTATATATATTAAACAAAATAAATGAAAAAACAGAACTTTCACAAAAATTATTAGAACAAAATTTAATTCCTTTACAAAAAATTCAAGAAGAAATAATAAAAAAAAGGGAATTAGAAAGACAAAAAGAAATAGAAGAAAATATAATAAAAAGAGCAAAAAGAGCAATTGAAGAAAAAGAAAAAAGAGAAATACAAAAAAGAAATAAATTAATATTAATTCAAAGTTTATCATTAGAAAAAATGAAAAAAAAAATAAACGCAACAAAAAATAAAAACTATTTTAATACTTTATCAAACACTTCAAGAAACAATAATTCAAATAATCAAAGTAATAATAATTCAAGAAATAATATATCAAATAATCATTTATTTTTAACAGAAAAAAGTAATAGTAAAGATAAAGAAGTAAAAAGTAGAAATTTAAAATTAAAATTAGTTAATAATGAATTAACTGAAAATAATTATGATTTAATTTCAAAAACAAATTCAAAAGTAAGTAAAACATTGAAAACTGAAAGAGTAAGTACTAAACAAAAAAATAAAATTGATGGAAAGGCAATTAGATTAATATTAAATAAAGATAAATTAAATAATATTAAACATTATTCACTTAAAAATATTAGAAATATTAAAGAAGATAAAGGAGTTGGAAATGATAATATTAGAAGTAAAAATTATACTGTTAAACAATTAACTCATATTACTAATAAAAATGATGATAAAGATTATTATAATAAAACTGATAATATTGTGAAAAAATTAATTGAGGATAATAAAAATAAAAATGAAGAGAATAATAAGAGTAAAAATAAT
>JAEEGK010004712.1_pt1 | contig 33284 bp, 28 predicted proteins | sample 8958771 | NCBI WGS metagenome assembly JAEEGK01 (sample SAMN16246547, study PRJNA631951) | gut metagenome | biome: gut microbiome; feature: rumen; material: SC-attached | host: Bos | place: Iran: Karaj | collected 2018-10 | reverse complement strand
AGATGTCCTGCTTGCCAAAAGCCGTTTCAATGTGGCGGATGTTCTTGCCGTCGCGGTTAATGGTGGTGTCGGTGCATTCACCGGCAGGATGGCAGCAGCCGGTCCATTTGAACAGCAGGAGCTGCAGGCCAAAGCCGATGACCATGAGCGCCACGGCAATCTGCCACATCATGTTCCAGGAAATGACGTCGCGGGCAGCCAGAAGAAGGAGGACACCCAGGCCGATGCCGATGCACGGCCCCACCTTGTCCTTTTGGTCGGACAGGAGGGCGCAGAGGCAGGGGACAATCACGAAGAGGGCCCACCAGCCTTTGGTGGAGAATTCGAACGGGAGGACTCCGACGATGTTCAGAATCCAGAGGACACCGGCGGTGATAAGGCACAGGCCGATGACAACTTTTCCAGTGTTTTTCATATTGGGGAGTTATTTAATGTATTGCTTGAAGAATGACCACATTTCTTCCGGAACGTCAAGGTCGTTTTTGCCGGTCGAATGCTTTCCGCCCACGATTTCGTAGAGCCGTACCTCCGGGCCGCGGCCCTGGAAGATGTGGCGGATGACGGTGTTCCTTATCTGGGGAAGCGTGTCGCACACTTCATGGGTGCAGTTGTTGGTGCTGGCCATGCGGCCGACGGCGAGGGGGACGGCTACGTACGCGCCCCATCCGCCCAGGTTTTCGGGGTCTCCCTGCCAGTAGGAGGTTTTGTCGACGGTGCCGTGGATTTCCATGAAAGGAATAGGGCCTACGGGCTTGGGACCGGTGTAGAGCCATTCCATGGTGAGGCCGGCCAGCGAGCAGATGGCGTTGAACTGCTCGGGATGCTTGTAGGCCATGATGTAGCACATTTCGCCTCCGTTGGACATGCCGGAGAAGAAGCTGTTCCGGATGTTGTATTGCTTTGTAAGGTAGTCTTTGAGGTGGAGGATGAAGGCGACGTCGTCCTGCTTCCAGCCTTCCTGTTTGGGGTAGCCTACGTTCCAGCCGGTTTTGCCCTGGGGCGCCTTGAGGCCCTGGGGGTAGCAGAGGATGTAGCCGTATTTCCGGGCGGCCGTGAGCATTTCGGGGAAGTAGCCCTCGGCCTTACCTCCGTAGCCATGAAGCATGAACACCAGGGAGCGGTGGGAGCCCAGGCTGTCGGGCACGAAGAGGTAGTATTCGCGCTCACTGCCCGCGTCTGTAAGAGTGTATCTTTGCTGCGCCCGTGTCATGAAGGGCAGGATAGCAAGTAGGCTCAGAAGAACAAAACGTTTCATAGGTTTTAGTTTTCAGAATACAAAAATACACATTTTGTGGGAATAATGTAATTTAGGGTCGCGTATTCGTGGCGGCGCCTTTGTCGGCCGATCCTGTAAGGGGTATTAAGAAGAAAAATGTGTAAATTTGTACTATATTTTTGATGAATGATATGAAACCTATTTCTACTTCCAAGGCGCCGGCTGCGATCGGCCCTTACAGCCAGGCCATTGACAGTGGTGCAGGCCTTGTTTTCCTTTCCGGTCAGCTTCCTATCGATCCCGCTACGGGTGCATTCCCCGAAGGCGGTGTAAAGGAGCAGACGCGTCAGTCTATCCTGAATGCCAAGGCTATCCTGGAGGAGGCTGGCCTGGGTCTTTCCAATGTGGTCAAGACGACGGTCTTCCTGGCCGATATGGGTGATTTCGCGGCCATGAACGAGGTCTATGCGCAGTTCTTCACGGAGCCCTTCCCGGCCCGCAGCGCCGTCGCCGTCAAGACCCTCCCGAAAGGTGCCCTCGTCGAAATCGAGTGCATCGCCGCCAAGTAGTCACCGGTAACCCCGTCATGCCCGACTTGATCGGGCATCTCTTTTTTTCACCGTCATTCCCGGCTTGTTTTTACCGTCATTCCCGGCTTGACCGGGAATCTCTCCCCATCGTCATGCCCGGCCCTGACCGGGCATCTCATCCCCATCGTCATGCCCGGCCCCGACCGGGCATCTCTTGACGTTTCCCCTTCGCAGGTCAGGCTGAAAAGCGTCGCAGGTCAGGGCGAGTAGCGTCCCAGGTCCGCAAAAATCGCCTGACCCGCGACGTTAGAATGCACCAGAGGCCGATTCGCGTCCCCGTTCAGCCCAAAAACGCAGACCTGCAACGCAAAAGCCGTTAACCCGCAACACAAAACCACCTGACCTGCTCCACTCTCAGTCCCGTCATCCCCGTTCCACCTCCATGCCCGGCCCCGACCGGGCATCTCATCCCCATCGTCATGTCCGGCCCTGACCGGGCATCTCTTTTTTTCACCGTCATCACCGGCAGGCGGGAGGTCTGTGTGGTGCCCAAGGGTTCCGTTCCGCGCTGGCGCGCTCCACTTCATCCCTCCCACTGCCTGGCTCGTCCGCAGAGCGAACGGCCAGTCAGCGGGTCCCTCCCTCTCATATGCCGAGGGCGGCCATACCCGTTGGGCACCACACAGACCTCCCGCCTGCCGCCATCCCTATCGATTCAATCATTCCCGGTTCCCAACCTCGTCATGCTCTGATTCTTCCTGTCATACTGAGCATAGCGAAGGATCTATCCAACATACGTCATACCAGACTATTATCGTCATGCCCGGCTCCGACCGGGCATCTCTCCCAACATAGGTCATCCCTTCCTCACCGTCATTGGACCGTTTTTGTTAACTTGTTGAATATTAGACAAATAATAAAACTCCTTCCATCCAGCGAGGAGGGAGGAGATTACGTATTCTATTCACAATAAGCCACTTAATGAAAACGCTCAAACCCCTGGACCTGGTCCAAGGCATGATTGGACGAGGTCTTGGCAACATTTGGACCAGGTCACATTTTACCCGGTGGACCAGGTCCACCACATCGGCCTCCCAGTGGCGTCAGGGGCATTATCGCTGGACCTGGTCCAAGCCCTAAAAAGTGACCAAGTCCAAACACCCCCTGGACCAGGTCCACCCACCATGCGAATCGCAGCGAGTAGCATGCCACTAAACGAAAGTTGCAGCCACTATCATGACATTGTCAGAAAGTGGCTGCAACTCACATATTGTAGCGTGAAAGTCTTACACGTACCATATCGGAGGCTTACGGTCCACGGCATTCTCGATTACCAATACTCAATTTCACGTATTACAGTGCAATGCAATTGCCCTTTGCTTATTTGCCTACTCACAACCCAATTCCCCTGTTCGTCTTCTTCATATTCGTAGATAAGACATCTATTGAACACCTTTCCATACTCATCGACACCGTAGATTTCTTCAGAGATAACTCTTTCTTTAGTATATTCTTCTCTGGACCAGGTTTTTCTTTGCTTGCCCTCTTTGGTGACGAAAGATTGCTGTTTCTCTTTCAATGCAAGGTCCCCATCTGGATAGTGGTAATTCAGTATCTCAATGCATTCATATTTGAAGTCGTCATTAAAATGATGGGCCCTACTAAGACGGCCTTTACCGTCATACTCTTCTCTTAGCAATTCATGATCAACCGTCCCATCATTGTGGCGAATTTCTTTTGTTCTAGTGCATGTCTTCCCTTTATTACTCCATTCGTACCACTCGTCAGAATAGGCTCCATCAGGTTGGTCTTCCCAATGGCAGTGAACTAGATTGGAATCCTCATCATATGTGTACCTTGTGACTACCCGTTTGCCATCCGGGAAGTCATGGGTGGTGTAGACCAGGACACCATTATCATGATCGTAGAAGTGAATAAGTTGCTCGTTACATCTCTCTTCACGCACCTCTTGGCCTTGTTCGTTGCAGAAGAGTTCGGTAATGAGGTTATTTGGGGTGGGAATAGCAGGGGAATCCTTGTCAAAGTAATAGACCCTAACGCGTTTAACATACTTATCCATTAAAAAATTCATTTTTTAAATACTGTCACTTATTTTTGATCTGTCTCTGTGAGTACAAATAATTAGGCAAGTATAGGGGCAGGTGATTATCCGAATGAAGGTTGCTCCGCAGATGAAATCCATAAAGAACAAGAAAGCCCAATGCAGATCCGAATCTCATGATATCCCAAAATGCAAAGCTCACAATCATAGAGGTGATTTTATCTTTGAGTTTAACGACTTTAAAGCCGCAATTAAGGTTATTCAAAGCATGCTAAATTGTCGCAACGTCATTATACCGCATGAAACTTGTTCCATCCTGAACCCAACGGGTAATCTGATATTCAAATTAAAATGCGTTGGTGGATCAATCCAAATTGTGTGGATATGAGCAGTAAAAATAATATAAGCAAGTAGCGCTTCATCTTATTCGCAAATATAATAAAATAGAGATATTATGAGTACTTGTATCTCACGTACTAAAACGGGCATGCTGTTTTTTATTCTCTTTATTGTAATTAGTTTATAATTGTATTATTTTTACAGTCTAAAGGGCATAACCACATACTAGGCATGAAGACAAGTCCTATCGAACGATTCTGTTCAAAAATCGAATTTAAGTATGACTCGATGCTAGAGTGCTTTGATGGCCTTATTGTGAGGAGTAATGGTAAAGAAGGCTATATTAGAGACAGAGGGAACCCTATGGGGTTCCCGTATATGAAATGCATATACGACTCATTAGTTCCAATTACTAATCGTTCTACTTTTCCCAATGGGAAAATAGGCCTATCGCCTTTGCTATTTGAAGTATGCATTGATGGGAAGTGGGGAATACGTACGCCAGACTGTTATTTTGAACTGTATCGGACAGTTTTTGGCGCAGTAAATATCCCATGTGAATATGATAGTGTTATGCTAGTTAATAATTTTCCTGCTGTGGCCATAGTAAGGAGGAGTGTATTAATTAGCTTTTTGAACATTGACACTAAAAAAGAATTTGGCAAGTATAAGGAAGTGTTTCATGTTGTCGCCAATTCATCAAATGTGAACAACCAAGGAATATACTACGCGTGCATTCATAAATGGGATGAAGTAAGCGGGTGCATAGTAGACGGATGCACTTTGATGAAATCAAAAGCAGATATTTTTGATGTAACGCAATGGAAAGTGGTTGATAGAGAAGATTTTCATTGGTGTGTCACAAAAATTGAGGGGATCAACTGGAGAAAAGCTTAGATTAGAAGCATTATGGTACCTTATTTTCCACCCACTAACAATGGGTCGTTTTACATCACTGAATGCAACGGATACTATGGTTTATGCCACGAACAAGGTAAAGTCATATTACCATGCATTTACTATGGCATGTGCTGGGCGAATGACTATTTATGCATTTTCAATGGGGAGAAATGGGGAATTGTCCATCTTCGCGCGATAAATGCGCTCTTCCATGAACTTGAATAGATTGCTCAAAAGGAGTTATGTTACACCGACATATCCCCGAAATACAGCCATTAACTGCGACTCGCAGCGAATAGCATGCAACTTAACGTTAGTAGCAGCGGCTTACCGTTACTCACGGCAAAGTCGCTGCTACTCGCATATGGTAACGTGTAACTTACACGTACTTCCTCGGATGCTTACCAAAAACAAAAGTCGCAGCAACCCAACCGAGCTGCTGCGACAGAATAAAACTATGATTTGTATTACTCGGCGTTAACGCCCCAAATAACAAAACGATTACCAGACGTAGCCGTAACTGTAAGCTCTGTATCGGCAGTGATTCCCTTCAGATCGATACATTTGTAGAAGGTGCTGGATACAGCATCCAAAGTGAACGGGGAGCTATCAGAAACGCCATTGTTGGAAACGATCGAAAAAGAGTTTGTACTGGAGACATTATCATTCGGTGTAATTTCGATAGAGACAGATTTGTTTTTCCAACCAGCAATATGTACATGAAGCTTTGTTGTACCTGCAGGAACAGTTAGTTTCATCGCGCCAGCTGCGTTACTAGTTCCACATTTAATGGCATCATATTGAGTACCATTGGTACTAAACCGTACTTTAGCGGTAGAGGCACTTGAGCCACCAGTAGTTGAGAGAGTAACATTACTCGTATTCTTGCCTGTGTAGTCTTCCACATTGCTAATGGTAATAGTGTATGATGCCTCACCAGCATTGTAGTCGTCATTGCCTGCTGTAGCTGCGGTAATGGTAACAGGGCCACCCACTTGTGAGCCAATTGCTATTTCTCCAGTATTTTCATCAACAAGAACAAGACTTTCGTCACTGCTGGAATACGTCACCGTAAGATTATGCGGATTGCTAAGAACCGGTGTATTGAAACTGGCATTCGGTGCGACCGTGTAGGATGCCGTATCATATGACAATCCAGCACTAGCCTTTGCTACATTAACATTAAACGTGGCGGTCTTTCCCTGATAGGAAACCGTAACAGGTTTTGCATTGCCAGCGTGTGCAAGAACTTCTGCACCGTCAGTGGTAACGGAAGCCGTTACATTTTCGGAAGTGAAGTTATCGTAATTTGCAGTAATAACCGCGCCTGTCATATCCAGCGTTTCCCCAACAGTATAATTAAGCTTCGTAGGTGCCGTAGTTACTTCAATTCCAAGAAGTGTTCTCGCAACATATTCTCTATAGTAGACCTTAACCCAGTTTAGACCGGTTGTATTTGAGATAACACCGTGAAAGGCAGAAGAGCCATCAACGGGAACAATGGTAACCTTTTTCACATCCGAAGTAGCGGTAGCATTCGTCCATGTACTATTTCGCAAATAATTCGCATAATTCTCTGTGGTAGCTTCCGCCTCAATCTTAGTAATCTCCATTCCAGCTGCCGGAGTAAAGGTTAGTATACTACTGGCGTAGAATCTTGTAGACGTCCTAGAGTTAGTTCCTCCGAGATAATTATTAGCAGCTGTGGTTGCGTTATCCTTATCCGCGACCATCGTCGCAACGTTATCCGCCACCCATGTAACCTGATCAGCTGATGCCGCAGAATAGGAATTAGTAGTTAAATCCCAAGTGTAGATATCAATAAGAGAATCATAATTGAACTTAATGTTCTTTACCTTTCCAGCAACAAAAGAAGCATTCTGGGTAAGCGTGATGGTCTTCTCGTATCCATTAACGGTGACCTTGATCTCCTTGGGACTACCTGCAGAAGCAGTGATATCCATCGGTTTGATGCCAATGTAGAACTTCGCGCTTTCGCCAACAGGGATAGCAGCTCCATTTGAAACATTAAGGGTCACAGAGTTGGCGACGTAGTTATTTCCGCTAGCGCTGTACTTAACATCGGAAGGATCTGCAAAGTTTACATAATAAGTACCAATAATGTTCTGGGGCGCATCAAACTGAATCTTTGAAACAGTCAGAGCCTTTGAAGAATTATTAGTGATTTCAAATTCAACGTACGAAGCAAGATGCTTCATAGTTACAGAAGGGGAGGAATCATAGGCAACGCCAGTAGTCACGCCATACAACGGGAAAGCAGAACCAGCCAGATGCGCAGTACTATTGTTACCATTCTGCGTTTGGGCTCCTTCCGCCTTGGTACAACCAATGGTAACAAAGCCAGCATTTAGAACAGCGGGAGATGTTTTAGCCGAAGTATAAGGGTAAAGAACGTACCAGTCATAGGTCTTTCCAGATTCCAGAGCAGAAGCCAGCAAACCGGTAAAACGACCGGCAGCAGCATCAGCAGCGGTAACAGAGAAAGAGCCATCATTTACGTAGGTTGTCGAACCGGCTTCTGCATGATAGACACTCACGGCATCTACACCACCATTCCAGGAAACGTTGAAACCATCAATGGTGGTTTTAGTTACAGGAGAAGAAGCTACAAGCTCAAAAGGAATTCCTTCTTTATTATTGGGCTGAAAAACAGCCTCCTTAGCGCAATTGGTAAGAGACAACGTGGCTGCCAGCATCATCCCTAAAACAAAACATTTTTTCATTTTCATTTCAATTTTAGGGTGACTAGAGGACGAACGGATCATCGTCGTAAGTGATGGGATTAATTGTAGAGCCCGCCACACTCTGGCAAATCAGCCCCTCGGAACGTAGCTCGAGGATGGCTGTAGTTGGACTTTCGTAGTCCGTCTTTTTTTGTTGAATCATAAAGCTAAATTATATTAATAGGTTTGATCGCGACGAAAAATGCCAGGGACGGGGGTCTCTGGCATATAGTGATAACTTGCGCCCTTCGATGTGAGGAGGGTTTCAACGCACGAAAAACGATAACTGGATGAAGTCATGTATCGGTTTAACAGGCAAGTTATGAATAGTCGGTAAATACACAACAAATATAACGATTTAATTCATAGAAAGCAAGACTATTGCATGTCTCTCAGGAGCACTTCAATGCCGGGGAGCTGGGCGGGGAGGGAGGAAAGGTCCGTATTGCCGAAGTGGTAGGGTATCAGGACGCGGGGCTTAAGGATTTTTGCGGCCTTGACGCACTGCTCGACGGTCATCGTATAGGGCTGGTTGACGGGAAGGAAGGCGACGTCGATGTCGGTAATCGAGGCCATCTCCGGAATGTCCTCCGTGTCACCGGCGACATAGATGCGCAGGCCGTCGAAGCTAAGGATGTAGCCATTGTCGCGTCCCTTCGGATGGAACATGGTGCGCCCTTCACTGTAATTGTAGGCGGGAACGGCTTCCAGGCCGATGTTACCCGGCAGGATCCGCGACCCTCCGTTGGAGACGGCCGTGCCTCGGCCCAGCAGCTCCACGCAGCGGGGGTTAGCTACGAACTGCGTCTTGCCATCGGCCCAGAGGGTCTCGATGGCGGCCTTGTCGAAGTGGTCGCCGTGTTCATGGGTGACCAGGATGACATCGGCCTTGGGGAACTGCGTATAGTCGGTGGGCTTGCCGTACGCGCCGACGGGGTCCACATGGATGGTCACGCCCTCGTAGGAGATGGCCAGGGTCCCGTGCTTGATGAGGGTGACGGCGACTTCCCGGCCGCTGTCGGTCTTGAAGGTCTCCACTTTGCAGGGGCTTTGCGCCTGCAGGGTCAGGGGCAGCATGGCGGCGAGGAGAATGGTTATCAGTTTCATAAGCGTTAATGGGTGATAGTCAAAGTATAAGGCATGCGGACGGGGGAGCCGTAGGCGATGGCGGGTTTCCACTTGGGGGAACGCTTGACGATGGCTTCCACCTCGGCGGCGAGGGCGGGGGAGCCGACCTTGCCGAACTGCACCTCCTGTACGTTTCCTTTACGGCCGATGACGAACTTGACGGTCACGGTACCGCTGGGGGCATCGGCAGGAATCTGCCCGATCACCCAGTTCCGGAAGGCTTCCAGGCCCTCCCGGCCGGCCTTGCCCTTGAAGGTGGGCTGCTGGTCCAGGCGGTCGTAGAAGGAGAGGTTGTGCTCGGGGCCGTTGGCCTTGCCCAGGAGGCGGCCGTCCTTCATCTCGCGGGTGGTGCCGCCGTAGATGGTGAAGCGGCCCAGCACGGTAAGCGTGTCACCCTTTTCGATATCCATCTGCTTGAAGGACTCCGTAGGGTTGGAGGGGTCCTGGATGCCGTACACCAGCAGAGTGCCGGTCTTGTCCTTCAGGTAGAAACTGCCGCTGGATGTGCTGCGGATCTTATCCACGACACCCGTCACGGCGTAACTTTCAGTATCGGAAGAGGAGAGCCGGAGGAACTCCTTTACAGTAAGCTGCTTATAGTCCTGCTGTACATTGTGCTCTTCGCCGGGAATCCAGCGCTCGAACTCGACCTTGCCCTTGGCGTTGGACATGCTTACGTGGATACGGTGGTCGGCTCCGCAGGAGACGTCCAGGCGCCGCACGTCGTCGTTCACCAGGATAGGGAAGTCGTTCCCTATGGTGCCGGCGTCGCAGAACATGAACTCATGCAGGTCCGCGCCGATCATGAGGTCAATGCCGGCCTCATTGAGCATGGGAACCATGTGCACGTTGAGCCAGCGCTGCAGCAGGAAATCGGTCTTGTCCTCATGGTCGATCATCGGCACATGAATCAGGCAAATCTTGACCGGAGCGCTCTGGAAGGCCTCTTCCTTGAGGGCTTTGCCGGCCCAGGCGATCTGCTCGGCGAGGTAGTCCTCGAAAACGGCCGCGCCCGCATAGCGCATGGAACGGTCGTCGTGCGTCTCACCGCCGTCGAAGACGACAAAGGCCACAGGCCCCTGCCGGAACGTATAATAGAAGGGAGCAGGGTCGGCATGCGGGAAGACATCGGCCACTAGCCAGGTGTTGTTGCCTCGCCCTTCGTGGTTGCCGCGCGCGAAAAGCAGCGGAAGCCCATGCGTAAGCGGGCCGATGGGCTCCACAGCATACCGCACCAGCGTATCCAGCACGTAGTTGCCGGCCGATACGATGTCCCCGTTCAGGAAGAGGAAGTCCGTCGCGGCGGAGTCCACCTGAGCGGCCAGCTTCCCGTACTTATCGACCTTCATGTGGATGTCGTTGAAGACGGAGAAGCGGCATGTTTCGGCCTCATAATCAAAGGTTTTCACCTGCTCCCAGGGGCCGATGTAGGAGCTGCCGAACTTGGGGTCGCGGGCGTTGGTATCGTCCTCGATGTTCTCCCCATGAAGGCGGTACCTGACCACCTGACCGGGCTGGAGCCCATCGACGGTGATGCTGTGCAGCCGGCGGAAGATGCGCCGTCCGGCGAAGGTGTCATAGAACGTACGGCCGTCCTCGAGTTCGACGAAAGCCGTACCCGGAACTTCACTGGTCCAGAGGACGGTCATCCGGTTTTCGGACATGTCGGAAATCCACGGTCCGGCCTGGATTCCCTGTGCAGAAACGACGCCTGGAACCTGCACACCCATGCAGACTAACACAGACAACAATAAGATGACTTTTTTCATATCCTCAAATTTACACATTTTTTCTGAAACGCAGTCAAGTGCTACGCACCCCCAAACCCTCCGGGGCTTCGCCCGCTTGCATCTAAGGTAAAAAATGAGTAAATTTGTGGGTTTTAACGAAGAAAAGTAATAGATACAGATATATGAACGAATTAGCTGCAAAGTACAGTGCGAAAGAAGTGGAAGACAAGTGGTACGCCTATTGGCTGGCCCACAAGTTCTTTCACAGTGAACCCAATGAAAAACAGCCGTACACCATCGTGATTCCGCCGCCGAACGTGACGGGTATCCTTCACATGGGACACGTGCTCAACAATACCCTCAATGACGTCCTCATCCGTAAGGCCCGCATGGACGGCAAGAACGCCTGCTGGGTCCCCGGTACGGACCACGCCTCCATCGCCACCGAATCCAAGGTCGTGGCCAAGCTCAAGGGCATGGGCATCTCCAAGGAAGACATCGGCCGAGAGGAATTCCTCAAGCACGCATGGGCCTGGAAGGAAGAGCACGGCGGCATCATCCTGCAGCAGCTCAAGAAGCTGGGCTGCTCCTGCGACTGGGACCGCACCCGCTTCACCATGGAGCCCGAACTCTCCGAAGCCGTCATCAACACCTTTGTGTACTTCTACAAGAAGGGCTGGATCTACAAAGGCGTACGCATGGTGAACTGGGACCCCGAGGCCCTCACCGCCGTCAGTGACGACGAAGTCATCCACAAGGACACCCCCAGCCACTTCTATCATCTCAAATACTACATCTCCGACGGCCATGGCAACCCCACCGACAAATATCTGGTGATCGCCACCACCCGTCCGGAGACCATCATGGCCGATGCAGCCATCTGCGTCAACCCCGCCGATGAGCGCCACCATTGGCTGAAAGGCAAGAAAGTGCTCATCCCCCTCATCAACCGCGAAATCCCCGTCATCGAGGACTCCTACGTAGAAATGGACTTCGGTACCGGCTGCCTGAAGGTAACGCCCGCCCATGACGTACACGACTATGAGATCGGCCTCCGTCACAACCTGCCCGTCCTGGAAATCATCGACGACCACGGCAAGCTCAACGAAAAGGCCCAGATCCTCGTAGGGGAGGACCGCTTCGTAGCCCGCAAGAAGATCGTGAAGATGCTGGAAGAAGCCGGCAACCTCCTCAAGGTGGAAGACTACACTTCTCCCATCGGCTACTCCGAGCGCACCAACGCCGTCATCGAGCCCAAACTCAGCGCCCAGTGGTTCCTCAAGATGGAGGACCTGGCCAAGATGGCCCTCGAAACCGTTGAAAGCGGCCGCACCAACTTCGTTCCCGAGAAATATGTAAACACCTACCGCCACTGGATGGAAAACGCCCGTGACTGGTGCATCTCCCGTCAGCTGTGGTGGGGCCAGCGCATTCCCGCCTACTACCTGCCCGACGGCTCCTACGTGGTAGAAGCCACCCCGGAAGCCGCCCTCAAGGCCGCGCAGGCCAAGAACCCCGATATCAAGGCCGATGACCTCCGTCAGGACGACGACGTGCTGGACACCTGGTTCAGCTCCTGGCTGTGGCCCATCTCCGTGTTCGACCCCCAGAAACCCGGTCACCCGGAGCACCAGCCCAACAAGGACCTTGCCTACTACTATCCCACCAACGACCTGGTTACCGGCCCGGACATCATCTTCTTCTGGGTCGCCCGCATGATCATGGCCGGCGAGGAGTTCATGGGCAAGGAACCCTTCTCCAACGTCTATTTCACCGGTATCGTCAGAGATAAGATCGGCCGGAAGATGTCCAAGACTCTGGGCAACTCCCCGAACCCCCTCGACCTCATCGAGACCTACGGCGCCGACGCAGTCCGCATCGGCATGCTCCTTTGCTCCAGCGCCGGCAACGATATCTTCTACGACGAGGCCCAGATCAAACAGGGTGCCGCCTTCTGCAACAAGATCTGGAACAGCTACCGCCTGGTGAAAGGCTTCCAGGTGGCCGACATACCCCAGACTCCGGTCCAGAAGGTTGCCATCGAGTGGTTCCAGGCCAAACTCTCCGACGCAGTAGCCCTGGTGGAAGACCACTACAGCAAGTTCCGCATCTCCGATGCCCTCATGACCATCTATAAACTCTTCTGGGACGAATACTGCAGCTGGTACCTGGAGGCCATCAAGCCCGCCTACGGCCAGCCCATCGACCCCGAGACGCAGAAAGCCACCCTCGGTTTCTTCGAGGCCCTGCTCAAACTCATCCACCCCGTGATGCCTTTCATCACCGAGGAACTGTGGCAGGACATCGCCGAGCGCAAGGAAGGGGAGACCATCATGTATGCCGCCACTCCCAAGGCCCAGGACTACGACCAGAAGGTACTGGACAACTTCGCCCTCGCCGCCGAGGCCGTCAACGGCGTACGCGGCGTGCGCAGCCAGAAGAACATCGGCCCGAAGGAAGTGCTTACCCTCAAGATCAAGGGCAGCGAGTTCCCCGAGGCGGTCATCCCCGTCGTGGAGAAGCTCGCCGGCGTCACTGTAGAGCGCGTGGCCGATTTCGGCAGCGCACAGGGCGTGGGATTCCTCGTCCGCACCATCGAGATGTTCATCGGCCTGGAAGGCCTGGTGAATGTGGCCGAGGAGCTCGCCAAGGCCCAGAAGGACCTCGAATACCAGCAGAAGTTCCTGCAGGGCGTCCGCGCCAAGCTCTCCAACGAGAAGTTCACCGCCCACGCCCCCGCACAGGTCATCGAAAACGAGCGCAAGAAAGAGGCCGATGCCCTCTCCAAGATCGAGAGCCTGGAGGCCAAGATCGCCCAACTGAAGAAATAAAGGAGTCATGGCTACATTCAAGACATCTTTCCCAGTTCGGTATTATGAGACCGATCAGATGGCCGTAGTGCATCACTCCAACTATATCCGTTATTTCGAGATCGCCCGCGACGAGATGATGGTCTCCGTGGGATTCCCCATTGAACGCTGCGAGCAGGAGCTGGGCATCCAGGTCCCCATCGTGAGCGTGGAATGTCACTTCCATTATCCCGCCCGCATGGGCGATGTGCTCACCGCCGTGGCCGAATACGACAAAGTGCCCCTTGCGAAGATGACCATCAAGCAGGCCGTTTACAACCAGGACGGTAAACTCCTGGCCGACGGCACCGTGGTCCTCGGCTTCATCAGCAAGGAGACCTTCCGTCCTGTACGCTGCCCGGAACCCATCATCGCTATTTTTGAAAAACACTTAAACGACCAGTGATATGTTATTAGTTTATCCGCTCATGCTGGGCACATGGGAAATCGTTGCCATCGTCGCTGTCATTCTCCTCATCTGGGGCGGCAAGAAGATTCCCGAGCTCATGAAAGGTCTCGGGAAAGGTGTGAAGAGCTTCAAGGAAGGGATGAACGAGGTGGAGAAGGAAATGAAGGATGAATGAGGCAGAAATGTCCTTCTGGGACCATCTGGAAGCACTGAGAGGTACCATTATCCGTTCGGTGCTTGGCGTCGTCCTGTTCTCCGTCATCTTCCTCATCATTCCCAAACCCCTTTTCAAAGCGGTTCTCTGGCCCACGCAGGAGGACTTCCTCCTGTATCGGCTCCCGGGAATCGACTTTTCCATGGAGCTCATCAACATTGAGATCAGCGCCCAGTTCTTCACATACATGAAGGTGGCGCTTCTCTGCGGTGTGGTGCTGGCTTTCCCTTATATTGTCTTCCAACTGTGGAAGTTCATTTCGCCGGCCCTCTATGAGCACGAGAAGAAAGCGGTCCGGAAGGCCTTCGGGCTTTCTTCCGCGCTGTTCTACCTGGGCGTTACCGTGGGGTATTTCGTCGTGCTGCCCGTTTGCCTGATCTTCTTTGTGAACTTCAGCATCTCGGACACCATCGTCAACACCATCTCGCTCAGCTCGTACATGTCGCTGTTTGTCTCCATGGTGTTTCTCATCGGCATCCTGTTCGAATTTCCGACGGTCATCCTGGCCTTGTCGGCCATGGGCATCGTGCACAGGGACATGCTGCGGAAAGGCCGGCGCTACGCCGTGGTGGCGGTGCTCATCCTGGCGGCCTTCATCACCCCCAGCGACCCTTTTTCCATGTTTGTGCTGGCCATTCCGCTGTACGGCCTGTACGAACTCTCCATCCTACTTTGTAAAGCATGATATCTGTCAATAACGTAACGGTATCCTTCGGCAGCTATAACCTTCTGGACTGCATCAACTTCCACATCTCCGACGGGGACAAGATAGGTCTGGTGGGCAAGAACGGCGCCGGCAAGAGTACCCTCATGAAACTCATAACGGGGGAGGAGCAGCCCACTTCCGGCAGCATCGAGCGGCCGCAGGGCGTCCGTATCGGCTATCTTCCCCAGATTATGGAGCATCACCGCGGCCACAGCGTGCTGGAAGAGGTGCTCTCCGTCTTCGATCACCTCAAGGACATGGAGGCCGAGCTCTCCCGCATCACCGCCCAGCTGGGCGAACGCACAGACTATGAATCGGCCGAATATGCCCGCCTGATCGACCGCTTGAACGAGCTGAACGACCGCCTCGCGCTGGAAACGGGACTTTCGCCGGAAGCGCAGGCCCAGAAGGTCCTCTTCGGCCTGGGATTCAAGGCCGATGAACTGGACCGCCTCACGGAAACCTTCTCGCAGGGCTGGAACATGCGCATCGAGCTGGCCAAGATCCTTCTCGCCGGACCGGACGTGCTCCTTCTGGACGAGCCCACCAACCATCTGGACATCGAATCCATCGAGTGGTTCGAGGATTATCTGAAGAATTACAGGGGAAGCGTGCTCCTGGTATCCCACGACCGCAAGTTCCTGGACAACGTGACCACCCGCACCGTAGAAATCCTGCTGGGTCACGTACACGACTACAAAGTCCCTTATTCCCAATATGTTGAGCTGCGCGCAGAGCGTATTGCCCAGCAAACCGCCGCCTACGAGAACCAGCAGCGGATGATCGAGAAGACGGAAGACTTCATCAACCGCTTCCGCTACAAGCCCACCAAGAGCAACCAGGTCCAGTCCCGCATCAAGGCGCTGGAGAAACTGGACCGCATCGAAATCGACGAGACGGACAGCGCGCAGATGGCCCTGAAGTTTCCCCCGGCCGAGCGCTCCGGAGACGTGGTTTTCAAAGGGGCCGATTTAACCGTCGGATACCCCCAGAAGGTGGTTTTCCGCGGCGCCAACATCGAGATCAAGCGCGGGGAGAAGGTGGCTTTCATCGGCCGGAACGGCGAGGGAAAGACCACGCTCATGCGCGTGATTATGAAAGAGTTGGACCCGATGGCAGGGGAGGCCCGCGTGGGGCATAACGTACACATCGGCTACTATGCCCAGAACCAGGAGGACATCCTGGACCCTTCGGAGACCGTGCTGGGCACGCTGGACCGCATTGCCGTAGGGGATATCCGTTCCCGGCTCAGGGACCTGCTGGGCGCCTTCCTGTTCAAAGGGGAGGACATTGACAAAAAGGTGTCGGTGCTCTCCGGCGGCGAACGGGCCCGTCTGGGCATGGCCAAGCTCATGCTGTCTCCGTACAACGTGCTGGCGCTGGACGAACCCACCAACCACATGGACATCCGGTCCAAGGACGTGCTCAAACAGGCCCTCAAGAGCTTTGACGGCACTTTAATTGTAGTTTCCCACGACCGCGACTTCCTGGAAGGGCTGGTGGACAAGCTCTACGAGTTCCGCGACGGAAAGGTGCAGGAGCACCTGGGCGGGGTGGAGGACTTCCTGCGTCGCCGAAAGCTCGAAAGCCTGCAGGAACTGGAAAGGACAGCACCCGCCGCCAAACCCGTCCCCGCAGCACCCAAAGCCGCCCCCGCGTCCGACAACAGCGCCTTCAAGGCCCAGAGCAAGGAGCAGCGGAAACTCAAGAACCGCGTCGAGTTCCTTGAGAAGGAGATCGGGAAGGACGAAAAGCGGATGAAGCAGATAGAGGCCATCCTGGCCGCTCCGGGCGAAGGAGACGACATCATGGAGCTTACCCGTGAATACCTGGAGCTCAAGCGTTCCCTGGACGCCGCCACCGAAGAGTGGACAGAGCTGATGGAAAAATTAGAAGCATAACATGAAGCGATTTATTGTTTTTATCTTAAGCATTACTTTAAGCGTTGCGGCTCTTGCCCAGGCGGCCTATCCTGCGCAGTTGCAGGAGGAAAAGACCCTCCCCGTAGGGCAGTTCCACTCCCTGAGCGTAAGCAGCCGCTTCGAAGTAACCCTGCAGGACGGCCCCTGCAGCGTCAAGGTCACCGCCGACCAGGCCCTGTTGCCTTACCTGCAGGTCTATGTACGCGGCGGCGTGCTTTACCTGGAAGCCGACGATAAATCCATCCCTTCCGACGTAAGGAAACTCTACCGGGGCAAGAACGCCCCCACGCCCGTAGTCCGCGCCATCGTCACCATGCCGGCTACCGGCACCGTATCCCTGCACCAGAACGCCATCCTGAGCAGCCACGGCGAGATTGTCTCCGACACCCTGAAACTGTGCCTGGAAGACAAAGCCTCCGTACGCGACCTTAAGCTCAGCGTCCGCAACGCCGAAATATCCATGGCCAGGAACTCCCAGGCCGATTTCCACTTCTCCGGCGCCGTCCTCCGGCTGAACCTCACCGGAAACGCCCGCTGCAAGGTAGGGGGAGAGAGCGAATCCTTCTCCTTCCAGGCCGATCGCAACGCCAGGCTCAGCGCCCTTGAGATGAAGGCCCCCCGCGTAAAGGCCGATATGAAAGGCTCCAGCGAGGCCACCATCCTGGCCGACAATCTCCTGAGCGTACGCCTCGCAGGCGGATGCGCCCTGTACTACACCGGTTTCCCGACCATCCAGGTGGACGAAATCCTGCGTTCCACCTTCGCACCTTATAAAGAGAACGAGCAATGATACTGGACTCTCACATCGACACGCCTTCCGCCGTACTGCGGGGCCGCAACATCGGCATAGACAACCCCGGGGCGCACGTGGACTTCCCCAAAATGAAGGCAGGGGGAGTGGACGGAGCCTTCTTCGCCCTGTACACCCCGCCGGAGTTCGAAGCCGACAAAGCCACGCGCTATGCGCTGGAGATGCTGTCGGCCACCTACGACGCATGCGAAGAGAACGCCGACTACGCTACCATGACCTTCGGCCCCGACGAAGTGGCCGACAATATGCGAAACGGGCTCATCTCCGTGTGCATCGGCATGGAGAACGCCTCTCCCATCCAGGAATCGCTGTCGATGCTGCGCACCTTCTACCGTCTGGGAGTCAGCTACATGACGCTTACGCACAACGGAGACAACGCCGTCGCCGACAGTGCCGCGGAAGGGAAACGCTGGGGAGGGCTCAGCCCCTTCGGCCGCCAGGTAGTGGCCGAAATGAACGCCATGGGCATGATGATCGACCTCTCCCATGCCTCCGACAAGACTTTCTGGGATGTCATACAGCTTTCCAAGGCACCGGTGATTGCAACCCATTCCTCCTGCCGCGCCCTGTGCAGCCACCGCAGGAACCTCACCGACGAAATGCTGCAGGCCCTGGGGGAGAAGAACGGATATGTGGGGATCAACTTCTATCCCTGCTTCCTCTCCGACGCCTACGACGAGAGCAAAGACTGGCGTCCGGGCGTGAAGGAAATCGTGGACCACATAGACCACGCGGTGAAGCTTGCGGGCATCGACCATGTGGGAATCGGGTCCGACTTCGACGGCATCGAAGTGACGCCGGAAGGGGTGGAAGACATCGCCCATTTGGATGCCGTATGGGCCGAAATGAGACGGCGCGGATACAGTGAAAATGACATTATCAAGGTATCCGGGCAGAATTTACTCGATGTTTGGTTTAGAATTGTAAACTGCTCAGAATAAGCAGATTATATCGTTTAACAACAAATGAAACATAAATGTTACGGCCGTTAACAGATATGTTTCATTTATTGTATATTAGCGGTTTAAATCCTCAAGGATGAAGAGTCGCAGAAAATTGAGCGCAGAGGCTGCAAAGCGTTCAATATTGCGTTTGCGGTCATTTTTGTAAACGTATTTTACGGTCTTCGAACCACGGGGTCCGGCCACTCCAATCCACACGGTTCCGACGGGATTGAACTCGTCTCCGGAAGGGCCGGCGAGACCGGTGGTAGAGACAGCATAGTCCGAGCCGGTGAGCCGGCGGACACCCTCGGCCATGGCGGCGGCAACCTCCGAAGAGACCACGCCGTTCTTCTCAATGACCTCTCCCGGAACACCCAGCACTTTCTCCTTGACAGCGATGGCATAGGAGGTGACAGAGCCCAGGAAGTAACCGGAGGAGCCGGGGACGGAAGTGATCATATGGGCGATCATGCCGCCCGTGCAGGATTCTGCGCAAGAGAGCGTAAGGCCGTTTTCCCGGGCGATACGGCCCAGGGCGGTCTCCAGGTCGGAATCTTCGTCGGCATACATCAGGGGGCCCAGGAGGGCTTTCAGCCGGGAAAGTTCGGCCTCCATGCGCTGCACCTCGTCCCCGGAGGCCGTTCCGTAGCAGGAAAGGCGCAGGCGGATACCCGTCAGGGGATTGGGAAGGTAGGCCAGGTGCATGTCGGCCGGGAGATGGTCCTCCCAGGGGGCCAGTTTCTCGGAAAGCGCGCTTTCCGCCAGGCCATATACCATAATATTACGGTGCAGGATCTGCGAGAGGGGCTGGTGGGCCTTCACGTCATCGAGGATGGCGGGAATGGCACCCACGGCCTCGTGAGGCACGCCAGGCAGCGAATAGAGCGTTCCCGGCATGTTCCGGAACACCATGATGGGGGCTGTTCCCAGCTGGTTTACAATCACGTCGGCCTTTTCGGGGACCATAGCCTGGTTTTCATTGCAGGGGAGTACGTCCAGCCCGCGTCCATGCAGGATTTCGATGACCTTTTCCATCTGTCCTTCATGCTTTTTGTAGCCCTTGCTGCCCGAAATACGGGCCAGGACGGCCTTGGTGATGTCGTCCTTGGTAGGACCCAGGCCGCCGGTGCAGAACACCAGCTGGCTTCGCTGAAGCTCCTGGAGAAGGGTCTGGGCAATTTCTTCCCCATCATCTCCGATGGAAACCATACGTACTACGTGGACGCCCGTCTCTTCCAGGGCACGGGCCAGCTGCTGGGAATTGGTATCCAGAACCTGGCCGATAAGAATTTCGTCACCAATCGTGACGATAGATGCGTGAATCATACTAATTGCTTATCCTCAAGAATACTGAGCAATTTATTTAAACCTTTGCTTGAAGGTAATTCGAGAAGGCCGGCACCGTTTTCCAGCGCCTGCAGCCCTTCCGGGATGCTCTTTACGGGGCAGATGACGGGCACACGGCCCAGGGTAATCTCCCGAACCTGCGCAAGGGAGGCCAGGTTGGGCACGACGACACCGTCCAGGCCATCCAGCTGACAGGCGCCCAGAAGGCTTCTGAGCTCGTCAGGGCTGGTTCCCTGTCCCAGGCGCAGAAAAACGGGCGTATAGCGCTCGTAGCACAGCCGAAGGCTCACCAGCTCGTCCAGAAGGTCGTGCGTGTCGGAAATATCGACGGCATCGATGCCCACATTGCTGTCCGGATCGATGATAATGAAGTCTGCAAAGTCGTAAACGAGGGAGAAGGTGCGGATGATGTCCGTGTGAATGTTCACAGCAAGGAGGGAATTCTCCGGCTGTTCGCTCCGGAGTCTTTTGATCCAGTTGAGAACGTCTTCCTGAGGGGGAGTGAGCGTTAGAAAACCGGCCCTGGGAGCACGCCGGAGCCACTTAAAGCGTTTCTTTAAGAGGGTGTAAGGGTGCCCGACCGGATTGGGAAAAACCAGGCCGGCAAATTCAGTTTCCAGGTGCTGATAGTTTTTACGGAACATTTTCGCGCACGATTTGTACGCAAAGTTAGCAAATTATTCCTTTGCAAAGAACTCCTGATAGGTATTATCGGAGTAGAAAACCGTAATACGGTCTATCTGACGGGCCGGAAGGGGAGCCTGAATCTGGGGGAAAAGCTCTCCTGTAGCCATTTCAGGGGCCTCAGAGGGCATTTCGTCGCGATACATACGGCCTTTTCCGGTCATCAGCCAGTCCAGATTGAGACGAGGGTAGTGGAGGAGCAGGCTTTCCATGAAATCGTAGCCCGGTTTGTTGCGGCCGGCGAGAATATGCGAGACGCTGCCGCGCGCAACGGAGAGCGTGTCGGCAAACTGCGCCTGCGTGATATTTTCGGCCTGCAAAAACTGCAAAAGTCGTCGATTCATAATTTACAACTTTAACTTTACAAATATACACAAAATATGTGAATTTTCCAAATGGCGCCAAGTTACAGAAGTGAACGGGTAGGGGAGAAATCCCCTTTAGAAATGTTATAGTCTTACATTAGATAGCATAAATAAAGTACTGACAATACACACAATAACTTATGAAACACGGCCATAAAACTGCGTATTTCCCGGCCTGGGCACAAGAAAGCACGAAACAATTAGAGCTAAACTAAATATAATATCGGTAAATATCTGATTTTCCACGCATTACCGAAACTGCTAAACTATCCATAAAAATATTTTATAGTATTTTAGCAAGGTGTGTTAAAATATCTGAATCGGGGTGGGGGATATTCACAAATTTGACAATTCGCCGCTTTTCCATGTGTTCACATTTGTAAATACATTTGTAAACTCAGGCGCATTCCGCCCGAGAATTCTTTATTCCCGATAAATGTGTTAACTTTGCGCAAATTTTATGATTCTCATGATTCCTGAAATCCATATAGAGGATTACAATTACGGCCTGGACGATAGCAGGATTGCGAAATACCCCCTTCCGGAGAGGGACGCGTCCAAGCTGCTGCATTATAAAAAAGGTAAAGTAGAAGAGACTATCTTCCGTCAACTGCCGGATCTCCTCCCGGAGAACGCCCTCATGGTATTCAACGATACCAAGGTTGTACCTGCACGCCTGCATTTCCAGCGGGAAACAGGCGCCATCATCGAGGTGTTCTGCCTGGAGCCCGTGCAGCCCGTGGAGTACAACACCGCTTTCGCAGCTACAGCTTCCTGCAGCTGGAAATGCGTGATCGGCAATGCCAAGAAATGGAAGGAGGACATCCTTCACCTTTATAATCCGGACGGCAATGCCTCCGTCGAAGAGATGGCCCTGGAGGCCATTCTCGAAGGCCGCGAGGGCCAGACCGGCATTGTCCGCTTCCAGTGGAGCGGCGGCGCACCGTTCTCCCGCGTCCTGGAAATAGCCGGCACCGTTCCCATTCCGCCGTACCTGAACCGCGAGTCCGAGGCCATCGACACGGAGCGTTACCAGACGCTCTACGCCCATATCCGCGGCTCCGTCGCAGCGCCTACGGCCGGCCTGCATTTCACCCAGGACGTGCTGGACCGCATTCGCCGGAAGGGGATTGAAACCGAAACCATCTGCCTGCATGTGGGCGCCGGCACCTTCCTCCCGGTCAAGAGCTCCCTGGTCTCGGAACACCCGATGCACCGTGAGCCTTTCACCGTATCTAAAGCTTTACTGAAGGAACTGGCCACGCTCCAGCGCCCGCTCATCGCCGTGGGGACCACCTCCGTGCGCACGCTGGAGTCCCTTTATTATATCGGCGTAAGCATCCTGGAGACCGGCGCTCCGGCCGATGTAGCCCAGTGGGCTCCCTACGAGCGGGAATATACGGCCACTACGCAGGAAGCCCTGCAGGCCATCGTCGATTATCTGGACCGCGAAGGGCTGGACGCCCTGGTAGCCGGCACGCGCATCATCATCGTTCCCGGCTTCCGGTTCCGGCTCGTGGACCGGCTGGTGACCAACTTCCACCAACCGGAGAGTACGCTTATCCTGCTGGTCTCGGCCTTCGTGGACGGAGACTGGCGCACCATATATGATTACGCCCTTTCCCATGGGTTCCGCTTCCTCAGCTACGGGGACAGCTCCCTGCTGGAGAGGGGTTAGTTTAGCATGTTTTTTGCTGCCCAACCTGTTGTATTTGAACCTTAAAAAGTAAGTAATGGACATTACCGATTTCAGCGATATTGCTCCCTTTAACGACGAAGAAGCGGCCGCCGCACTGGCCCGCGTATCTCTTCATCCCAACGTTCCCTGGATTTCCAAATTCCTGTTCCCGGACAAACCCAACACGTTCCTGGGGGACGTTCTCAAGAATATCCACACCGTAGATGAGTTCCAGCAGATTGTCATGTCCAAGGCCATCCAGTGGGTCATTGACAATACCATCACCGAATTCACTTACGACGGCCTCGAGAAGATCAAGGCCCTGGGACAGCCGTACCTGGCCATGTCCAACCACCGTGACATTATCCTGGACCCCGCACTCACACAGATGGTCCTTTTCTGGAACGGCCTGCCGGAGACGCAGATCTGCGTAGGAGACAATCTCCTCAAGCACAAGACGGTGGAGCTCCTCATCCGTTCCAACCGCATGATCAAAGTGATCCGCGGCATATCGGCCCGGGAACTCTATCTGTCCTCCCAGGTCCTTTCCAAGTATATCCGTGAAACCATCACTTCCGGTACGGGCTCCGTGTGGATCGCCCAGCGCCAGGGACGCACCAAGGACGGTATCGACATCACCGAGCAGGGCCTCCTGAAGATGGTGGACATGAGCGGCACCAAGGATTTCGTGCAGAATTTCATGGAGGTGCACATCGTTCCCATGTCCATTTCCTATGAATATGAACCCTGCGACATCATGAAGGCCCGTGAGACGCTCATCAAGCGCAATACCGGCAGCTATGTCAAGGGCGAGGACGAGGACCTGCAGAGCATCATGGTCGGAATCAAGCAGAAAAAAGGCCACGTACACCTGCACGTAGGGGATCCGCTCACCGAAGAGGAAATCCGCGAGGCTTCTTTCTGCGACAAGAACGACCGTTACCAGAGCATCCGCCACGCCGTTGACCGCCGCGTCATCCAGGGATACAAACTGTGGAAGACCAACTACATGGCCTACGATATCGTTCACCAGGGCGCAAAATACGCCAGTGAATATACTCGCCAGGACATGGAAGAATTCGAAGGCTACATCGCGCAGCAGCTTATCCTGGCAGAATCCACGCTGGACCGTCAGGAACTGAGGAACGAGCTCCTTCACATTTACAGCAATCCGGTCGAAAGCAAGGAAAATCTCTAATTGTTACACAATTTATATTATGTTAACTTATAGATAAAGTTAACTCCCCTGATGACTAGAAAGAAAAAAATCGACTTACTCCTGGAAAACGTCACCATCGAAGCCGTCGCGGCCGAGGGTAAAGCCCTTGCACACGTGGACGGCATCGTCGTGTTTGTAGATTTCGCCGTTCCCGGCGACGTGGTGGACATCCAGGTTTACAAGAAGAAGAAAAATTATATGGAAGGCTTCATCAAACGCATTGTGAAGCCCTCCGAGAACAGGCTGGAGCCGTTCTGCAGCCATTTCGGCGTATGCGGAGGCTGTCGCTGGCAGCCGCTTCCCTATCAGATGCAGCTCCAGGCCAAACGTCAGCAGGTAGAAGATCAGCTGGTACGTATCGGCCATCTGGAAGTGCCCGAAATAAGGCCCACACTCCCCTCCGAGAAAACGGAATATTACCGTAACAAGCTGGAATTCAGCGCTTCCAACAAGCGATGGCTGCTGAAGGAAGAGCCTCAGGACCTGGTAGAACCCGGCCTGGGTTTCCATGTGGGCAAGTTCTTCGACAAGGTGCTTGACATTGAAAAGTGCCATCTGCAGGCAGAGCCGTCCAACGCCATTCGCCTGTTTATCAAGAAGTTCTGCCTTGAAAACGGTCTGGAATTCTACAACATCCGGGAAAACCACGGCTTCTTCCGCAACATGTTCATCCGCACCACCGAGGACGGTCAGATCATGCTCATCATCTGCCTGGCCCAGCCCGACGAAGCGCCCCGGAAAGCCATTCTGGACGCGCTGGTAAAGGAATTCCCCCAGATTACAAGCCTCTTTTACGTCATAAACGAGAAACTCAACGACTCCATCGGGGACCAGTCCCCTGTCCTGTACTATGGCCAGGATGCCATTTACGAGGAGATGGAAGGTCTCTCGTTCAAAATCGGCCCCAAATCCTTCTACCAGACCAACTCCCGCCAGGCCTACCGCCTTTACAGCGTGGCCCGCGAGTTCGCAGACCTGCAGGGCAACGAGGTGGTTTACGACCTTTATACCGGTACCGGGACCATCGCCCAATTCGTGTCCAAGAAAGCCGCAAAAGTATTTGGTATTGAATACGTTCCGGAAGCCATCGAGGACGCGAAGGATAATGCCCGGAGAAACGGAATCACCAACTGCGAGTTCTTCGCCGGCGACATGAAAGACGTCCTGAACGAGGCATTCATCCAGAAGCACGGCCGTCCGGATGTCATCATCCTGGATCCTCCCCGTGCCGGCATCCATCCGGACGTAGCCCAGGTAATCCTGAAAGCCGCTCCCGAACGCATGGTTTATGTAAGTTGTAACCCCGCTTCGCAGGCCCGCGATTTAGCGATCCTTTGCAAAGATTACAAGATTACAGCCGTGCAGCCCGTGGATATGTTCCCCCACACCATGCATGTGGAGAACGTCGTTGCACTGAAGCGGAAAAACTAATTTACTTTAAGTAACAGTTCAAGTACTTCCTCGCGCCCGTCACGATAAGTGAGCCGGGCGCGAACGCTATGTGTACCCCTGCTCCCGAGGAGCACGGATTCACCGCTGACAACCGTTCCGTCCATCGTCCATTTTACAGAAGTAACGCCGGAGGGCGTATGAACGACGAGCGGGAACCTGTCCCCTGCCTTCAGGGTCCCCAGGACGGGCTCTATATAAGCGTAGCCCAGCTCCGTGAGAGAAGCGGCATTGACCTGTTCCGTAACCGTGGCCGATAGCGCCACGTCCATATAGATACCCAGCGCATCCACATACATTTCCTTCCATCTGGACTGCTGCGCGCTGAAGGGGCTGTAGAAGCTGTTCCCCTGCCCGCCCGGATACACGGTCCCTATGCGGAAATGCGCATCCTCCGAAGGGCTGCCGTATCCAATGTACATCTCCCTTCCTTCCGGCACCACGATGTGCGCGTCAGAGATGTCCACGACCTGTTTGAAGTAAGGCCCTTTTACAAGATTCTCCACCTTCCGCGTGAGCACCCGCTCGCCGTCCATATCCACCACCACGTAAATCTCTCCGCCGAAGGCCGGCTGCAGATAGGGATAGAAAGAGATCTCCGTAAGCACCTGTCCCACATAGGGATACAGTTCTTCCGGGCCGAAGCGTACGCCGCCAAGAACCGCCACCGCCTGATAATACCCCATCTGGGCACTCTTGTCGTAGCGGGAAAGGGTGCGCTCGCGGGCATCGTCCTTACCGGGGAGCTCCAGCGCCACGCTTACCATGCGGCGGCCGCCCAGGGAAACTTCGGCCGATACGGGAGCATACCCGTCCTTGATGGCCGACAGCGTATAGAGCGTTTCCGTCCCGCCGGGAAGCGGCAGGAAGAAAACGCCGTCCTCGCCCGTCGAGCACTGCATCGAAAGTTCCTTGAGGGTCACCAGGACACCGGGAAGCGGTTTCCCGGAGAGGTCCCGTACGCAGCCGTTGATATTGGCTCCGGCGTTCTTCTGCACGCGGAAATGCGCCGCCCCCTCTTCCAGGCCGATCTGGGTAACCTGCACGTCCGTAAAGTCGCCGGACCAGTCAACGGGCTCGTAGAAGAGAATCTGGTCCAGCCCGGGATAAACCATGCGCCCCGCGGCCAACGTGGCGTCAAAGGCAAGCAGTTCCGGCTGCGATGCCGGGACGATATGGAAGCAGGGATGCGCCGCCAGGGCATTGACCCGGTTGCAACTGCGCCAGTCGCTCCACAGCCAGGCAGCCGTATGATCCCCTACCATGCGCTCCGAACGGTCCACCCGGTAAATCACCAGGCCCTCCGGAAGCGGGGCGTCCCAGCCCTTTGCATTGCGGTACTCATAGAGGAAGAACTCCCCTTCCGTCGCCGTCCCGCTCACATAGACACCGCCCTCATGCACGGTCTGGAGGACCACGGAGCCCTCCGGAAGCTGCGCGGCGGACAGGTCCGGAAGCCAGCCCAGCATGTTCATTTCCAATGCATTGAGCGTTGGAGGAGTATGGCCCTCATTATTATAGAGGCCGGCTCCCATGAGCGAGAAGCCGTACAGGCCGCCGGCGTTGCCGCCCTTGGCGCTGTCCACGTCATAGAAGTCCGGGAGCCCCAGGAAATGCCCCAGTTCATGACATACCGGGCCGATTCCCGAAAGCTTCTGCCCGGAAGCACCGCCGAGCTCCGGCGTAATGATATACTGTCCCAGACGCACCCCGTCCAGGAGCGCATCCGTGATTTCCTGTTTGTCGGAACGCTGGACATCCCACTGCTGGGCCCAGAGTGCATCCGCAGCGGCGCCGGCTGCCTGGTCATGGCCGGCATAAATCACCAGCACCAGGTCCACCAGTCCGTCACCGTCCGCGTCGTAACGGGAGAAGTCTATCTCTTCGTCGGCCAGACGGCAGGCATCGAGGACCGCCTTCTCCGGAGCCGTGTCCCCCACCCGTTCTCCCTGCCGGTAAACATCCTTGCCGTAGTCCTGCATGCGGCCCGGCAGCGTAACGGGGCCGAAGACGTCGAAGGAAGGACAGAAAGCGCCGTTGGAGTTATACTCGTAATAATCAAGTACAGAGCCTGTTGCATTATCGTAATTAAAGCCCCTCTTGCACAGCATGTCCTGTATCTTCTCCCGCGGCTGTTCCAGGGTGAATCCCTTGTCTTTGAATCCGGCCAGAATGACCGGATAACGGGGCTCCCGGGGTACCGCCGAAAGTAGTACCTCAGATAGAAGCGACAACGCCATGAAAACAAGCCCTTTCCGCATGCCTTAATCCTCCTGGAAATGCTGGACAACAAAGAAAATCTGTGCGTTTTTCTTGATCCAGGCCATTTTGTCGTTTATCATTAAAATTTGAGCGTTCTCATACGACTCGCTCACAAGGGTCTTTCCACCCTTGGCCAGGCGATAATGGAGGGTTACGCTGTCCCCCGCCTTCAGTTTCACGGGCAGGCCAGACAGGGAAACGACGGTTTGCGTCGCAGGCTCCAATATTCTGTAAGTGAATGTATTACCAGCATAAAGAGCGCCGGTCTGGCGCGAAGGCTGCAGGATCTGATCCCCACCGGGAACGCCATACATACCGGGAACGGAGACCCTGGTAACGGGGTCTTCTTCGGGAGGCGGGACAGGAGGAACGGGCTCTGTCCGGGGGCCGCATCCGGCCCAGAAAACGATGCAGAGAGCAAGCGCCGTCAGGCGACAGGCAGCACGGGCTGTCATGGCAGGGAACAGGTTTGGTTTCAGTCACAGTTTCAGTAGTGCAAATGTAGGGATTATTCAGAAAAGATTTACTATTTTTGCATAGATTATTAAAAAATTATGGTAATTCAGTTTGTCCTCCTCCTCGCCGGCTTGTTTCTCGTGGTCGTCGGGGCGGACTATTTGGTAGAAGGTTCCTCGTCCATCGCCCGCCGTTTCGGGCTCAGTGAGTTCCTCATCGGCCTCACCATCGTGGGCATGGGGACATCGGCCCCCGAGATGGTCGTCAGTTTCATCGGCGCGGCGCAGGGCAACGCAGACATCTCCATCGGCAACGTAGCCGGCTCCAATATCTTCAATACCCTCCTGATCCTGGGCCTCACGGCCATCCTGCTCCCGATGGGCATCACCGCGGAGAACAAGCGCAAGGACGTACCCATGAACATCCTCATCACGGTGCTGCTGCTGGTGCTGGGCTATTTCGGCGGCCTCTCCCGCTGGGACGGCGCCATCCTCCTCGCCGCCTTCGTCGCGTACATGTGGCCTCAGTTCCGTAACAAGCGGGCCGATGAACCGGCGCCCGAAGGAGAAAAGCCCCGCAAGGTCTGGGTGGCCACCGTCATGATCCTGGCCGGCCTGGGCGCGCTCGTGGGCGGCGGCAACCTCTTCGTAAACGCTTCCGTGAACATCGCCCACAGCCTGGGCGTAAGCGACAAGTTCATCGCCATCACCCTGCTCGCCGGCGGCACTTCCCTGCCGGAGCTGGCCACCTGCGTGGCCGCGGCCGTCAAGAAGAAAGGCCAGCTGGCCCTGGGCAACATCATCGGCTCGAATATCTTCAACATCCTGCTCATCCTGGGCGGCAGCGCCCTCATCCATCCCCTTTCCTTCGAGGCCATCACTTACGTGGACATGGCGGCCCTCCTCATGAGCGCCCTCGCCCTCCTCACGGCCTGCTACGTGGGACGCAAGGACGAGCTGGACCGCACGGACGGCATCTGTTTCCTGCTCCTTTTCGCAGGCTACATGACTTATCTCATTCTCAACCTATAGTCTATGTACCAGTTCCTCCAAACCATCCCCCTTGCCCCGGCCGTCTCCCCGGACAGCCTGGCGGCCAAAACGGAACAGCTGCAGGAGATCATCCGCAGCACCCCGCCCCAGGACCTGCTGGCCATGTTCGGTGAGCAGGCGCTCCGCTTCGGCCTCAAGGTCCTCGCGGCCATCGCCCTGTACATCATAGGCGGCTGGATCATCAGCCTCATCAAGAAGGGCATGAAGAAGAGTTTCCTCCGGAAAAAGACGGAAGCCACCGTGGCCACTTTCTCCGAGAGCCTCGTCACCATCTCCCTGTGGGTGCTGCTCATCCTGGCCGTCGTGGGAACGCTGGGCATCAACACCACGTCCCTGGCCGCCCTCCTGGCCGCCGGCGGCATGGCTATCGGCATGGCTCTCAGCGGCACGGTGCAGAACTTCGCCGGCGGTATCATGCTGCTGGTGTTCCGTCCTTTCAAGGTGGGAGACTTCATCGAGACGCAGGGCTACTCCGGCAAAGTGACGGAGGTGACCATCGTGAGCACCAAGCTCCTCACCACGGACAACCGTCTCATCATCCTGCCCAACGGAACCCTTTCCAACGGCAATATCAGCAATGTCACGGGACGCCACCTGCGCCGCGTGGACATCCCCGTTTCCGTCGCCTACGGGGCCGATGCCGAGGTGGTCAAGAACGCCCTCCTGGAGATGGTACGCAGCAACAAGCTGTTCCTTGACAGCAAGACGCACGGCGCCCAGGACCCCTTCGCCGGCCTCACGGAACTGGCCGACAGCAGCGTCAACTTCGTGGTTCGCGCCTGGGTCAAGGCCACGGATTACTGGGACGCCCGTTTCCAGCTCCAGGAAACCATCTACAAGGAGCTTCCGGCCAAATACGGCGTAGAATTCCCCTTCCCTCAGCTGGATGTTCACATGATTAAATAATTATTCATTATATTTGCGGAATCAAACTGAAACCACTATGAAAAAAACACTCGCTCTCGTGACTGCCCTGGCCCTCGGTGCCAGCGCCTTCGGCCAAACCCCCGTCAAAGACAACTACCTGTTCAACCACTGGTCCATCGGCGGCGGTATCATCACAGACCTCAACCTCACGGTTGCCACCACGGTAACGCCCAACATCCAGCTCCGTCTTGTTTACGACAGCTATTCCCACGCCGTCGCCATCGGCAACGTCTTCACCAAAGATATCCCCGAAGTGGGCCAGATCAACCCCTACATCCACTCTTTCCCCGTGGGTGACGAGGGTATCCACAGCAACGGCCTCAACATCGACGACGTAGTCGTTACCGGCAAGCTGAACACCGGAAACCTGAACCTCCTCATGGACTTCTTCCCCGGCAAGGGAGCCTTCCACTTCACCGGCGGCCTCATCCTGGACCTGAGCGGCAACATCGCCACGATTTCCGGCGTTCCCACGAACAAGACGGGCCAGCCCACCATGCAGGACAGCGACCGCGGCAAGAAGGAAGCCGCAGGCATCACCACCGACCTGGACGGTAACGTCAACGTCAAGGTTGCCTACGGGCTGGGGACGGTGCGTCCGTACCTGGGTATCGGCTTCGGCCGTGCCGTGGATGTCAAGAGAAGAGTCAGCGTAAACTTCGACCTGGGTGTCGCCTATATCGGCGGCGTACACGTGTACGGTGAAAACTACATGGTCGATTATCCCCACCTCACCAAAGTGGAACTGAACCAGGCATGGATTGACAACCCCGAGAACAGAATCGATGACAAAACTCTCCGCGAGACCCTGGGAGAAGACTATGATGAGACCGTCAAGTGGCTCAACCTGGCCAACTCGTTCCCGGTTCTCCCCTACGCCCGTCTCACCATCAACGTCCGCCTTTTCTAAGTTAATAATCTAAAACAACAGCAATATGAAAAAGTTATTTATCCTTGCACTGGCAGTGTTCCCGATGCTCCTTGCCTGCAACAAAAAAGACAACGGCGGAGAGATGGAGACTCCCGTCTATGCCGAGGCAGCGGCCAAGGTAACCCTCAACGGCGACATGGTCCTTCCCGTGGACGGCGTCAACAGCACGCTCCAGGAAATCTGCTTCATGCGTTCCGGACGCTATGTCGCCCTGCTTGAAGAGCGCGTCAAGTCCGAGTCTCCCTCCATCGTCATTTCCGGCACCTACACCTTCAGCGCCGGTGAATACAAGACCAGCGGCGCCCTTTCCATTACCGTGAAACTGGAAAACGGCAAAACCGTCATCAACAACGTTGAGATCGATGCCGATGTAGAGTATTCCGACATCGTTCCCGGCTCCACCGAAGACAAGGTTTCCCGCAGCTGGAAAGTGAGCCATTTCATCCTGAACTTCCCCAAGCTGGGCGCCAAGGCACGCTATGAGAACCTGGCCGAGATTGTCGCCGATATCGAGAAACACGAAATCGAAATCAGCGCGGACATCAAGAGCGCCATTCTCCAGCACGAGGTGAAGGAGATTTCCGTGGACAACGGCATCGTCGTCGTCACCTTCAATCAGGCAAAACCCTTCATGGGCCAGTTCGAGCTGGGTGACGGCACCACCTTCACCTACAGCTTCAAGAGCGACTCAGAGATCAACTTCTTCTCCCTGGATGCCGCCGGCAGCGTCGTCTTCTCCGCCGACAAGGCCGTCATCACCGTGGAAGTGAAGACCAACAACATCGAAGAACTGGGCAGCGGTTCTGCTGAAATAACCCTCATTCCGGCATAACGGAGAAGCCCATCCTTCCCTATAGCCGCATTCCTCCAAAAAGGAATGCGGTTTTCTTTTTTGGCAAAATATGCTATATTTGCAGGCTGTAACTAAACCTATAAGCCATATGTCCGTTACCATTCAGAAAGTGGAGACCAAGGCTCAGCTGAAAGCCTTCGTCAAATTCCCCCTCGAACTCTATAAGGGATGCCCGTTCTACGTCCCCAACATATATCTCGACGAAATGTCGGCCCTGGATCCGGCCAAGAACCCCATGTCCAAGTACTCCAAGAGCGCCAAGTTCCTGGCCTACAAAGACGGGAAAATCGTGGGCCGCGTAGCCGCCATCATCAACGAGATTGCCAACCGGGACTGGAACCACCAGGAAGTGCGCTTCGGCTGGATTGACTTCATCGACGACAAGGAGGTCTCCAAGGCCCTCATCGAGGCCGTCATCGCCTTCGGCAAGGAATATGGCATGACGCAGATTTCCGGCCCGCTGGGCTTCACGGACTTCGACAACGAAGGCTGCGTGGTGGAAGGATTCGACGACATCTCCTCCTTCATGCTCAAGTATAACTACCCTTACTACGGAGAGCATTTCGAGGCGCTGGGCATGGCCAAGGTCAACGACTGGCTGGAGTACCGCATCTATGTCCCCGACCAGCTCCCCGAGAAGGTTACCCGCGCCGCCGGCCTGGTAGCAGAGCGCTACAACCTCCACGTGCGCAAGATCAGCAAGAAACAGGTGCGCAAAGAACACTACGGCCAGAAGATCTTCGACCTGGTGAACCGCACCTACAACGTCCTGTTCGACTTTACCGTCCTTCCCCCGGAAGTCATCGACAACTATGTAGATACCTTCCTGGGCCTGCTGGACCTCAAATTCGTCACCCTCATCGAAAACGCGGAGGGCAAGCTGGTTGGCCTGGCCGTGTGCATGCCTTCCCTGGCCAAAGCCGTCAAGAAAGGCAACGGCTACCTCTTCCCCTTCGGCTGGTGGCATCTGCTCAAATCCATGTACGTCAAGCATGAGGAGGCCATTGAAATGCTTCTGATTGCCGTGGATCCGGAATACCAGAACCGCGGCGTACACGCCATCATCTTCCAGGACCTGATTACCAATATCGCCAAGGGCGGCTTCAAATACGGAGAATCCAACGCAGAGATGGAAACCAACAACAAGGTCCAGAACCTCTGGGGAGACTACCGCAAGGAGTTCAAGCGCCGCCGCCGCGTATTCTCCAAGGAAATCTAAATGAGCGCCTCTTCAGCCATGCTGCCTCCGCTTCCCGAGCGGATGCGTCCCCGGACACTGGACCAGTATGTGGGCCAGCGCCATCTGGTGGGCCAGGGCTGCATCCTGAGGAAAATGATCGAAAGCGGGAACCTGTCCTCCTTCATCCTGTGGGGCCCTCCCGGTGTGGGCAAAACCACGCTCGCGCACATCATCGCGGAAACCCTGGACCGGGATTTCTACACGCTCAGCGCCGTTACGGCGGGCGTGAAAGACGTGCGGGAAGTGTTTGACAAGGCCCGCAACAACTCCCTCTTCAACCAGAAAGGGGCGCCAATCCTCTTCATCGACGAAATCCA
>JAEEGK010004710.1_pt1 | contig 33294 bp, 22 predicted proteins | sample 8958771 | NCBI WGS metagenome assembly JAEEGK01 (sample SAMN16246547, study PRJNA631951) | gut metagenome | biome: gut microbiome; feature: rumen; material: SC-attached | host: Bos | place: Iran: Karaj | collected 2018-10 | reverse complement strand
TCTTCTGGCCAATATCATCCGTATTTACTGCGAAGGCATCACATTCCAGATAATTTTCCATCCCATAGATACGCGCGTACATAATATAATATATAATGACCGTAGCGTTACCGTATGGAGCATCCCACTCCAACACAGAGTTCCCTGTTCAGGATTCCTGTTCAGAGAGACACCTCCCCTGCCCCATATCAGACGCGAGATGATAGATGCTTTCAATATTCCCTTCTCGCAAATCAACAATATCAAGGCCGGGGCCTCCTGGACAACAGAAGACGGAACCGTCATCCCTAACGAAAGACTGGTTACGCCAGCAGAAAAAGCACGCTCATACGCTTACTGCTCAGATACTGCATACCTTCCCAAGTTAAAGGAAATTCTGCAAGATGTTACGCTCCTATATCACGAGGCTACCTACCCTGAGGAATTTGTAAAACGAGCTAAGGAGACACAACACTCTACAGCCTCTCAGGCAGCCAAAATAGCCAAAGATGCCAAGGCAGAGAAATTATGCGTCGGACACTTTAGCGCAAGAATCAAGAACGAAGAAGAATTATTGGCAGAAGCGACCAGTATTTTCCCAAATACTACACTCGCTCGTGAGGGATTGACCCTACAATTATAGGGAAATATTACATTTTCTTTCATTTTTCATCGAAAAAGTTTGTCGCAATAAAATAAAATCAATATCTTTGCGTTAGCAATGATAAGAATATGAAGAAGATTCTACTCATAATATTGCCTTTGATGCTGGCTTTCGCTCCAACATCCGCAATGGAAACTGCAGACAATGACAACATTGAAAACAACATGTCTGCCGTTACCTTTGTTGTTAGCGGAAATACTGTACGCATCTCTGGGACAAATGGCGAGGATATAGAAGTCTTCAATCTTACCGGTGTAAAAATCACTACCATTAAGACTGACACTACTGGAAAGACATTTACCGTCAACCTGCAAAAAGGTTGCTACCTACTGAAAATCGGGAAGGTAGTGCGTAAGATTTCTATCCGATGAAACTTTTCCGTAAGCTTCCCCTACTCTTCCTTATTGCCATGATTATGTCTTGCCAACAAGATGGCAAGCAGTTACATATTGCCTCCATGCAAGACATCGAGAAATGGATTCTACCAGAATACAGTCTGAAAAGCAGGCACATACGCAATCAGATATACCAGCTTGCACAAGAAGCACCTGCAATGTATGCAGATGCCTACACTACAAAATACTACAAGGAGAAAGGACGTTTCGTCTGGATTACACGACATGGTATTGACGAAAAAGCAGACACCTTGCTTTCTTATCTGAGAAACGTAGAAGAAGAAGGATTCAACGCCTCCAGTTTCTTTGTTTCCAAGATAGAAGAAGACTTACAGAATCTACACAACAGGAAAGACAGTCCGGAAGACATCAATCAACTGATGGGACGATTGGAATTCAACCTGACAAAAGCCCTGCTCAGATATGCCACAGGACAGCGCTACGGCTTTATCCAGCCTTCGCACGTTCTCAACAACATCGAGTCAGAGAAATCCTACCCTGAAGCCTCTCAGCGCCATCACTTTGGCATTCATGCTGAGATAGCCACAGACAGCTTCTACACCCATGCCCTGGAGCAGGCTCAAAGCGGAGACCTTGGGACATTCCTACGCGAGATACAGCCACAGATTCCACTTTACAAAACATTGAAGCAGGAATACCTCTCAGCAAAAGAAAATGGAAACACAGAGAGGGCTCGCTTGGCATGTATCAATATGGAAAGAGCACGTTGGAGGTATCCCCGTCCACAAGACAAATACATATGGGTGAATCTGGCAGGCTTCCAACTCACAGCCGTAAACGAGAAGAAAGACAGCTCGTTGACTATGCGCATCTGTGGAGGTGCCATAGCTCATAAGTCGCCTTTGCTTACAAGCAAGATTTCCAGATTGGAACTGAATCCCTATTGGAACATCCCTCCCAGCATTATCCGTCATGAGATAGCACCTCTTCACACAGGTGATACGGCATACTTTGCACGCCACAGATATGAGATTATCGACAAGAAAACAGGAGGAAACGTCAACCCGGCTTCGCTCAGTTCTGCACAACTGAACAGCGGACAATACGTCATCAGACAAACGAATGGCGGGGGGAACTCATTGGGACGTATCATTTTCCGTTTTCCCAACAACTATTCTGTCTATCTTCACGACACCAACATGCCCTCGGCCTTCCGATTGGCAACGAGAGCCGTCAGTCACGGATGTATCCGTCTTGAGAAACCTTTGGATCTGGCTTTCTTCATCATGGAAGATTTGGATAGCATCCAACAAGACAGAATCAGAATGGAGATAGGCAAAGCACCAGTCACACAATGGGGAAGGAGATACAGAGCCCAGAATCCACAGACAGAAGAGAAACCCAAGCATAAATTCTACTCCGTAGAATCTGGCTTCTCCGTATTCCTGGATTACTACACCCTTTACCCTAACCGAGAAGGCGTATTGGAAGAACACCCCGACAATTACAATTATGATACGGTTCTGGAAAAAGCTTTGAGAAGATTTTAAACCAAAGCGCGTTTCCCAAGTCAAAAAGACTGAGAGATGATAAACGAGACACGTATCATAACCCAACTGAAAGACGAATCCAAGAAAGAGGCAGCCTTTAACACGCTTGTACACGAGTACCAAGAGGTGCTCTATTGGCAGATACGTAGGCTTGTACTTTCCCACGATGATGCTGACGACGTCCTGCAGAACACTTTCATAAAGGCTTGGATGGCGCTGGACGATTTCCGTGCAGAATCCAAGATTAGCACTTGGCTCTTTAGGATTGCCATCAATGAATCCTTAAGTTTCCTAGAAAAGAAGAAGAAAAACATCAGTATCTCTAGCGATGTAATTGAAGATCTGACAAGCCAGTTGATGAGCGATCCCTTCTTTGACGGTGATGAGACACAGGCACTCCTTCAGAAAGCCATTGCCCAGCTCCCTGAAAAACAGAGAGCAGTCTTTAACCTGAAATACTTCCAAGAAATGAAGTACGAGGATATGAGTCAGATGTTAGGAACCAGCATAGGAGCCCTGAAAGCCTCTTATCACCATGCCGTAAAAAAAATAACTGATTTTTTTCAGCAGAACGATTAAACCTTTTGTATTTACACTTATCATATAAACAGAAAGCTAAACATGAGAGAATTTATGAATGAGGAAAAATTGTTAAACGAAAGATTTGGAAACGAGAATCCCTTCCGTGTTCCAGAGCACTATTTCGATGAGTTTCCTCAGCGTGTAATGAAGCGCATAGCCCATCAGAATAGACGTCGCAAGATGATACGCTGGGGCATTGCTGCCATGATGACAGGCATAGTGTTTAGTTCCGCCTTTGTCTTGAACAACTTCAGACAGCAGGATACTACACTCGAGGCTGATAACACCCAGTACGTCGAGGACGCACTTGATTATAGCATGATTAACAATATGGAAATTGCAACATATCTGACGGAGGCAGAATAACCCAAATGAAAAAATCTTTATTATTTATTCTATTCTTGCTCTGCACAACATTAACTGTGCAAGCTCAACCCGAAAGAGGAAAGTTTAACCCTGAGGAATTCAGAGCTAAATTAGAGGAATTCATTACCCGGAAAGCCGACTTTACCAATACTGAAGCACAGACTTTCTTTCCCATCTTTCATAAGATGAAAGAAGAGCAGCGTACTTTGCAGACAGAAATGTTCAAATTAAAAAGGAACAGGTCTGAAGAGAATAATCTTTCAGAAAAGGACTACGCCAACAAGATTCAACGTATCTGCGAATTAAACACCAAAATGGCCGAGATTCAGGAGTCCTACTACAAAAAGATGTACAAAGCAGTACCTGCACAGAAAGTTTACAAAGCCATGTTGGCAGAAGACGCGTTCCATCGTATGATGCTTCGCCAATTTGATCAAAGAAGAAGAGACAATCATCGCAAGAAATAAAAGGCTGGGCCTTATCGCTTATTAAACCAACCAATCATTCAAGTTAAATTATGATGAGAAGAGGGTGTGTCAGGAACAGGCACACCCTCTCACTTTTTTATTGTTGCTTTTCCTTACTTTTCGCCTCGTTCCATAATTCATCCATCTGAGCCAGCGTCATATCCTGTAGTTGCAGGCCCATTTCCTTGGCTTTCTGCTCTACATAATTGAAGCGATAGATGAACTTCTGATTCGTATGCTCAAGGGCATTGTCTGGGTTCAGATGATACAGACGGGCAGCATTTATCACACTAAAGAGGAAATCACCCAATTCTGCCGTTTGACTCTCTTTGTTATCCTCCTGACAGAGCTCAGCCTCCAACTCGCCCAGTTCCTCATGTACCTTCTGCCAGACATCCTCTTTCTTGTCCCAGTCGAAGCCTACATTCCTGGCCTTATCCTGTATGCGATAGGCTTTAATCAGCGAAGGCAATGCGTCTGGCACACCTGAGAGTACTGTTTTGTTACCATCCTTCTCCTTCTGCTTTATCTTCTCCCAGTTCTCTACCACATCACCGGCTGTCTTGGCAACAGCATCGCCATAAACATGCGGATGACGGAATATCAGCTTATCACAAAGTTTATTGCACACATCGGCAATGTCAAACGACTCGCTTTCGCTTCCAATCTTGGCATAGAATACCACATGCAGCAAGACATCTCCTAACTCCTTGCAGATATTCTTCTCGTCGTTCTTCAACAGCGCATCACATAGTTCAAAGGTCTCCTCTATCGTATTGGGACGCAAGCTCTCGTACGTCTGTTTCCTATCCCAGGGACATTTCTCTCTTAGGTCGTCCATCACATCCAACAATCTGCCGAATGCTGCCAATTTTTCTTCTTTTGTATGCATTATTCTTATTTCCGATATTTGACGGCAAAGATACAATTTTTTATCCACCTGCACCTCAACTTGAAATATTTTTTGTACCTTTGCAGCCAATTAAGAAAGACAATACATTATAATATGGAATTAGCAACAAAATATGCTCCCAACGATGTAGAAGCTAAGTGGTACCAGTACTGGTTGGATCACAAATTGTTCAGCAGCAAACCCGACGGACGCGAGCCCTATACCATTGTCATTCCCCCACCAAATGTGACGGGAGTGCTGCACATGGGTCACATGCTCAACAACACCATACAGGATATCCTTGTACGTAAGGCACGCCTTGACGGCAAGAACGCCTGCTGGGTACCCGGAACTGACCACGCCTCAATTGCTACAGAAGCAAAGGTGGTAAATAAACTGGCTTCACAAGGAATCAAGAAGCGTGACCTTACACGCGAGCAGTTCCTGGAGCATGCTTGGGATTGGACACACGAGCACGGAGGCATCATCCTGAAACAGCTGAGACGTCTGGGCGCATCTTGCGACTGGGACCGTACAGCCTTCACCATGGATGAAGCACGCAGTGAGAGTGTCCTGAAGGTATTCTGTGACCTTTATGACAAGGGCCTCATCTATCGTGGTCTTCGTATGGTCAACTGGGACCCTAAGGCTCAGACAGTACTTTCAACCGAGGAGGTTATCTACAGAGACGAGAAGAGCCACCTGTTCCACCTGAAGTATTATGTAGCTGATCAGGATAATCTGGTTATTCCTGAAAATGCAGAAGAAACAGGCAATATCATCCACAAGGATGAGAAAGGCTACTATGCCGTAGTGGCAACAACACGTCCTGAAACCATTATGGGCGATACCGCTATGTGTATCAACCCCAAGGACCCCAAGAACCAGTGGTTGCGTGGCCATAAGGTAATCGTGCCATTGGTAAACCGTGTTATTCCCGTTATTGAAGACCGTTATGTAGATGTAGAATTCGGAACAGGCTGTCTGAAGGTTACACCTGCACATGACATAAACGACTACCAGTTGGGTAAGACTCATAATCTGGAGACAATTGACATCTTCAATCCCGATGGTACCATCAGCGACCAGAGCACGCTCTACGTAGGAATGGACCGTATGGATGTCCGCAAGCAGATTTCCAAGGACTTGCAGAAAGCAGGCCTGATGGAGAAGATTGAGGATTACGAGAACAAGGTAGGTTATAGCGAGCGCAATCAGGATACTGCCGTAGAGCCCCGCCTATGCAAGCAGTGGTTCCTCTCTATGAAGCACTTTGCCGACATTGCCCTGCCCCCTGTACTCGAGGGTAAGATTAAGTTCTATCCCACCAAGTATGTCACCACCTACAAGAATTGGTTAGAAAATATCCAGGATTGGTGTATCTCTCGTCAGCTTTGGTGGGGACACCGCATTCCTGCTTACTTCATCAATGGTAACGACGAGGAAGAGCGCTTCGTAGTAGCTCTCTCTAAAGAAGAAGCACTGAAGAAGGCTCAGGAGAAGTACGGTAAGGACATCACAATGGATATGCTCTCACAGGACGAAGACGCATTGGACACTTGGTTCTCCAGCTGGCTATGGCCCGTATCTTTGTTTGATGGCATCAACAACCCCGGCAACGAAGAGATTAAGTACTACTACCCCACTGCCGACCTTGTAACAGGTCCGGATATCATCTTCTTCTGGGTAGCCCGTATGATTATGGCAGGTGAGGAATATCTGAAGGACGTTCCTTTCCGCAACGTATATTTCACAGGTATTGTTCGCGATGAGATTGGTCGCAAGATGTCCAAGAGTCTTGGTAACTCACCAGACCCCATTGGTCTTATCGAGAAGTACGGAGCAGATGGCGTACGTATGGGTATGCTGCTGGCCGCTCCTGCCGGTAACGACATTCTCTTCAAGGAAGACCTCTGCCAGCAGGGTGCCGCATTCTGCAACAAGATCTGGAATGCCTTCCGTCTGGTGAAGGGTTGGGAGAAGGCCGACATTGCTCAGCCAGAAGCCAACAAGAAAGCCATCGTCTGGATGCAAGCTACCATTCGCACTGCAGTAGCTGAGATAAACGATCTCTATAGCAAGTACCGTCTCAACGAGGCGCTGATGACTGCCTTCAAGTTGTTTACCGACGAGTTCTCAGGCTGGTACCTCGAGATGATTAAGCCTGCTTATCAGGCTCCTATCGATGCCACCACATTACAGGCAACACTGGATATCTTTGAGCAGTTGATGAAGATTATACACCCCTTCATGCCCTTCATCACAGAAGAGTTGTATCAGCACATTGCTGAGCGCAAGGAGGGTGACAGTATTATGGTCAGCACTCTGAAGTTGGAGGCTCCCAGCAAGGCAGATGCCGAGTTGATTGCTCAGTTCGAGCACGCCAAGCAGGTTATCTCCGGCGTTCGTGCCATCCGTCAGAGCAAGAACATCTCACCCCGTGAGCCACTGAAGTTGGAGGCTCCCACAGGCGTTGACAACACCACATGGGCAGAAACTATCCAGAAGTTGGCAGGCCTCTCTGAGATTGCCGTTGTTGAGAAGAAGAGCGAGGGTACACAGTCCTTCCTCATCGGTACCGAGGAATATGCAGTTCCTTTGGGCAACCTCATCGATGCAGCAGCAGAGATAGAGAAGGCAGAGACAGAGATCAAGCGTCTGCAAGGCTTCATGATGGGTATTCAGAAGAAACTTCAGAACGAGCGCTTCGTACAGAACGCTCCAGCCCAGGTAGTAGAACTGGAGCGCAAGAAACTCTCTGATGCAGAAAGCAAGATTGCTGCTCTGCAGGAAACCATCAATTCACTGAAATAACAAAAGATTACAAATAAAAAAGCGGATGACTTCTCATCCGCTTTTTTTTACTATATCTGTGTAAACTCGCCGCTATGCCATTCTTCCATCGTCTTTACTATCTCTAAGGATATCTTCTCGCCTATGTAGGCCAACTTGTTTCGAGTTACGGACTTAACAAAGGAAGCTATCATACCAGGAATGCCTTCTCCTTCCAGTTGGTAGAAGAACCTTTTATTCTGCGATTGATTCTCTGCGCGCACCTCGAAGTAGTCCGTTTTCCACCATGGAGCAGGCACATAAATATAACCCTTAGTTCCTCCGATGACGAGCTGACCTTCAGCTTTCACACCCTTACCAACCTTGATAGAAGCAACGGCATGAGGAAATGTCCAATCTATCTTAGTAAAGGTATCGAAACCGTCATTTCCCGGGAGAAGTCTGGACACAATTCGTTTTTCCAAACAATCAGTTCCTAAAAGCTGGAAAATAGGTAACATAGCAGTAGGACCCCAAGCAGTAATACTGTTCCATGTATGCTGCATCTCTTTCTTCGTCAAATCATCTTGCAGACTTGTACATACAGCATCAACACTTACGATGTCACCGATTTTACCAGTCTTAGCCATCAGTATCATACGGGCATATGCAGTACTGTAGGCTGTTTTAATACCAGCATAGAGCACACATCCGTTTTTTTCGGCCATCTCAAAAAGTTCCTTAGCCTGAGCATGGTTAAGGGTCAAAGGCGATTCATAGAGAACATGCTTCTTCTGCTGTAAAGCATATTTAATCTGATCATAGTGCTTTGTGGGATGCGAGCGAATGAAAAGAGCATCGGAATCGTGTACCAAATCCTGGAAGGAAGTGTATGCTGTGGCATTCTCCAATCCCTCCTTCCCTAACATGGGATCCATAGTCAGATATCCGATTACATTTATACCATTAACATTCTTACACTCCACAGCAAACTTGTTGATGACATCCGTATCTCCAACAAGCCCCATACGAAGAGCATTCTCCTTACTGCGAATCTCTGTGCTAGACACACCTTGTGTACGGTCTAAGTACACCACCTCACAATACTCCTTTAGATAATCGAAAACCCCTACCCAATCGGACCCAACCGTAAAAATGTCAACACCATACTTCTGGATGTCATCTATCTTCTGGCCTTCATATTGTTCTATGACAATTTCATCGGCCAAACCTGTAGCGCGTACAGCCTCGATACGCTCCATCAACGACTGTTGTACATTGATTTTACCACGTGATATATCAAAATCATCGCTTGTAACACCAACAATGAGGTAGTCACCCAGCGCCTTTGCACGTTCTAGGAGACGTATATGCCCAAAGTGGAGCAAGTCGTAGGTCCCATAGGTAATGACTTTCTTCATAGGAGTCCTCTTTTCTGTAAATCTTTGAATGCGTTGATTAGGGTTGTATTGTCATCTTTGGTAAGGCAGCCCATGTGTCCAACACGGAAAATTTTGTCTGCCATATCACCACCATTCGGACATATCCAAATCCGATACTCGTCCTTGAGAATCTTGAATATCTCATATGCATTAGCATGAAGAGGGTGCAGAGGCGTCACACCGTTGGCAGGGCTTTCTGATACCAATTCGAAAGGCAAATCGCTGATGCGGCTACGGAAGTCCTGTGCCTGTTCTGAACAGCGCTTCACTTCGGCATCAACACCTCCATTTGCATCAATCTGACGGAGGCGAGCGTTAATTTGTATTAGGGTCTGTACAGCAGGAGTAAAAGGTGTCTGGCCACGCTCTCCATTCTTGAGAGCCAGCTTCAGATCCAGATACATGCACATGGGATTATGACTATAAACGCGTTCCACCGCCTCAGGCGAGAGCACTACGAGCGAAACTCCAGGAGGACAAGCTAATGCTTTCTGCGAGCCAGTTATCATGGCACCTACATTCCATTCCTTCATGTTGAAGGGGTCGCACATAAAAGAACTGATAGTGTCTGCCACCAAAAAGAGATGGTTACGGCGACAAAAATCTGAAATCATAGGCATGTCATAGAGTACTCCGGTAGAAGTCTCATGCATGTTCACAAGGAAACCTGTATAGTCTTGTCCCTCAAAAGGAGCTAAATGCTCTGCCCTAAGGGCTTCGCCATGCTTCAACTTGATAGTAGTATGACTGATATGATAGAGTTCAGCCATTTGTTCGAAACGCTCACCGAAGCTACCTCCGTTCACCACAATCAATTTATCTTCCTGTGTGAAACAGTTTATAAGTGCGGCTTCCATAGAACCGGTTCCTGACGTGGTCATGAAACAAACACGTGCATTCTCATCAGCCTTGGCAAATTTCTTTACCAGCCTTTCGTTCTCTAACATCAGTTCGGAGAACTCTGGTGTACGGAAATAAGGAACTTGCAGTTTTCCAATAGCACGTACTTCCTCTGAGGATTGAACGGGTCCTACGGTAAAGTTCAAAAAAGATGTCTCAATCATTTTCTATCTTTTGAAAAATATAATGTCGTTATTCGTATTTACCTTTATATCTAACTTTCATCAGCGCAACGCCAATGGCACCCCATATAATCTGGCGTACACGGGCAATGATACTCACAAAGATGCCAATTTCACCAGTCAATCCCAATGCATTTGCTGATACTGCATAGCCAAATTCCTGTACACCCAATTGTAAGGGAAGGAAACCAATAATGTTGGCACACCATGATGTGATAGCCTCTACCAAGACACAATGCAAAAAGAGGAGCGTGTAGCCAGAGAAGCCACCTCCCTCGTCTTTACCGAAGAGTATAAGCATAAACATCACTTCAAAACCAAGCATGAGGCGTGCCACATATTCTAATAGAAGTGAACGATAGAAGGCTCTGCTATTCTGACTATGCAGGGCTGCTATTTGCAGGTCCACTTTCTTAAGCGTATCCATGTGGCGTTCCAAGAAATTTCTACTCCATTTCTTAAGTCCGGGAATCTTTCCTATCCACCCGATGACCTTCACCGTTAGTCCTCTACGATAGCCTATAGAGAAAAAGTAGAATCCAACTATACAAAACAGAGTCAATAACACAAGGGCAATGCCAATTCCCCAGTTCATGGGCAAATGGTCGCCTGCCAACACTAGACCAATGTATAGGAAAATTGATGTGAACCAGAACCAGAAGTGTGAATAGATGTGCATCATCGAATAAAGGATCACCGATGAAGTAGCATGGGCCTTGGAGGTATCCTTTGTTAACTCTATGATGCGGTAGGGCTCCCCTCCGAGTCCTCCCATCGGCGTTGTATTGTTGAGGGCATATCCGCTTATGGTGAGACGGAAAATGCGCCAGAGGCTGACATGCTCATCAGGTTCAAGGTTGTGCTTGAGTATCTCACGCCAAGCCAAAGCATTGACAAAGTAGATAAGGATCCATACTGCCAATATAGGAATCATCCAATAGCCTGCTTTTAGAATCATCCTCCACAACTCGCGGAAGTCCACATCAAAGGTGAAAATCATGATGATAACCGCCACGATTCCCAGCAGGAACAAGAAGTCGTTTATTCTTTGTTTGGTAATTTTCATAACTCGCGGGTTACCTTTTCGCAGAAGGCCTCATGTTTTTTAATTGTATAGAGAGTTCCACAGCCAAGGACAATCGTTTCGAAAAGGAAATGTCCCAATGGGAAATCTATTAAAACAAAGAATGCAAGCGAGAGAGCTCTATATGAGAATCCTGTAAAATCCAAATGGATAATAGGCAAGGAGTAGTCATGTAACCTCCTCCTCAAGTCCTCAGGCATATTGCTTACGCTGCCATATTTCTCCTCTAACTTAGCCAAAAGCTTTTGCAGCTTAGGCGTGGTGCGTTCTTGTTTCTTTGTGTAGTTGATATAGTTTTTCATAAACAGGCGCTCCCACCACTTGGCATCTTCCGGAAGTTGGTCATAGGCCTGTTGCTGTTGTTCTGATCTGTCCAATTCCGTTCCGTTTGCCTCTTTCGAGAAAAGCAAATGCACCTGCATATAGTAGTCACCTACACGTTGCTGTCCTCCGCATCCGGCAAATCCAGAATAGAAAACCAATACCAGAACTGCAATCCCATAGATGGCAGAAAGCGTTGGGGTGGGATGATCTATGCCAAACCATCCAAATTCCATACTATGATGCTGATAAATACGCCAAGCCAAACCCAGATAAATAGGAATCATCCAAACAAAGCCTGCTGCTCCATCCAGAATGCGTCCTACACGCGACCTCTTTCCTGAGAGGCGAGCCAACTGTCCATCTGTATTATCAAGCACATCTGCCCAAAAAAGCATTCCAATAGCAATAACATTGAAGGCCACGCCCATCAACTTGTCACCCTGTTCCCCATATCCGTAATACCAACTTCCGCTCATATAGAAATAGGTGCTACCGGCACCTAAGATCATAGACAGAATAGTGACGGCATTGGGATGAATGCCCAACTTATTAGCGAACCATGCCAGGTAGAAACCAGTACGGCGCATTACGTTCAGTTCAAACCAAGAGCACACTTCGGTGGATTTCATCGAAGCTAAGAACTGCTCATTCATAGATTTCTTTGATACCATTATATATTTATATCGCAGTAGCTGTTTTGTTTTTAATTATTTTCAAAACTATAGTCAGAGCATGGCGCATTCGACTGACGATCTGCAGTCGGAGGAGGCGTCATGAAGTTAGGACCGTAGCTCCATGCCAATGATGCGGCATAGTCCTTTGGCCCGAAGAAGAGATGTCCCTCAAACTCATATTCAGCCAAATCCGTAAGCCACTCCTTACGCCAACCATATCTTTCATCAGGACGATTCTCACTCACGCCCAAACCATCAGGCTTGATGAACATCATGTGAGCACGGTTGGGCGTAGAATTGTTATGACCATGCTGCAAAAGTTTACTTACACGATGCACCCAACGAGTAGGAATGAAAGAAAGCACTTTAAACCATGACCGCCAAAAAGCAGAGGGCTCTGAAACCCATGCCACGTGAGCATAAGTCATCTTGCGCAAGATGAAACAGACACCATAGAACATTTTTTGACCCAAGACAGACTTAGGAAGATCATCCATCGGGAAAATATCCATCATAAAGCCTGTACGATGTTTAAGATGCTCCTGCCCCACCCTGATATACTTTGTTCCTGCGCGACGAATCTTGCCATACCCCCAAGGATAGGTAGCTTCTGTGTCATTGTCCTGAAAGAAACAGATAGAAGGATTCAGTTGATCCGCAACACGAGTAAATTTATTGTACTCCTCACGAGTCATCACAACATCAACATCATCATCCCAAGGTATGAATCCTTTATTACGTATAGCACCCAAAAGCGTACCATAGGCAATACAATAGCGGATATTGTTTGCACGACAAACTCTATCTATCTCCACAAGACAGTCCAACAACATCAATTGAAGCTTACGAAGCTCGTCACCAGTGATGTATTTGATACTTTGCATAGCAGTTGTACTTTGTAGATGCAAAGGTACTTGTTTTAGTAGAAATATCCAAAATATGACAGGAAAAAGTAGGAAAAGAGGTCTGAAAAAGTCGACTGATACCAGAGCAGGAGGAAGGGCTCTCTATTTCTTCTTTTACGATTCACCAAAAGGGCTAAATACCATATCCGCAGCAGAAACATAACCATTAATTGTCATTTTGACCGTAATTAGTTTGCCATTTAATCAAAATGTATTATTTTTGCGCCGTTTTTCAGACAAAGTGACAAATTAAACTAAGGAAAATAATTAAATAAACCATGTACCAATATGTGCGGAATAGTAGGTTACATTGGCACCAAGCGTGCCTATCCCATTCTAATTAAGGGACTTCAACGATTGGAATACCGTGGCTATGACAGTGCCGGAGTGGCCATGATTAGCGAGACGGGCAATCTGAATGTATATAAGGCCAAGGGCAAAGTAAGTGACCTGGAGGCATTCTGCCAGGAGAAAGATATCACTGGTAGCGCAGGTATCGCCCATACCCGTTGGGCAACTCATGGCGAGCCTAACAGCACCAATGCACACCCCCACTATTCTGCCTCCGGCCGTTTGGCACTCATTCACAACGGTATTATCGAGAACTATATCACGCTAAAGGAGAAGCTCATTAGCCGTGGCATCCAGTTCCGTAGCGTTACCGACTCTGAGGTGCTGGTGCAACTAATAGAGTACATCATGCAAAGCAACGGCATAGAATTATTGGAAGCCGTGCAGGTAGCCCTTCATCAGGTTATCGGCGCCTACGCCATAGCCATCCTCGATCGCGAGCACCCAGACACCATCATTTGTGCCCGCCAAAGTTCTCCCCTTGTAGTCGGCTTGGGCGATGACGGAGCCTTCTATCTGGCTTCCGATGCTAGCCCTATCGCAGAATATACCGACAAGGTTGTCTATCTGAATGATGGAGACATAGCTGTTCTACAGTTGGAAAAGGAGCTGAAAGTGGTGAATATGGACAACGAGACACAAAGCCCCAAGGTGAAGCAAATAGACGTCACGCTAGGTCAGTTGGAGAAAGGTGGCTATCCCTACTTCATGCTCAAGGAAATCTTTGAGCAACCGGGTTGCCTGCGCGACTGTATGCGAGGCCGTATCAACGTAGATGCCGACCGCATCACCCTTTCCGCCGTCATCGACTACCGCGAGAAGCTGGTCAGTGCCCGCCGCATCATCATCGTGGCTTGTGGAACATCTTGGCACGCAGGCCTCATCGGCAAGCAGCTCTTCGAGAGCCTTTGCCGCATCCCCGTAGAAGTGGAGTACGCCTCTGAGTTCCGTTATCGCGACCCCGTCATCTACCCAGATGATGTAGTGGTAGCCATCTCGCAGAGCGGTGAGACGGCCGACACGCTGGCTGCCATAGAACTGGCACGTAAGGCAGGAGCCTTTGTCTTTGGTGTCTGCAACGCCATTGGCGCCAGCATCCCCCGCCAGACCTCTACAGGCGTCTATATTCATGTAGGTCCCGAAATTGGTGTGGCTTCCACCAAGGCCTTTACCGGTCAGGTAACCGTATTGTCCATGTTGGCCCTCTGTATTGCCAACGAACGTCGCACCATACCAGGAGACCAATACAAGGAGATGGTAAAAGAACTGACACTCATCCCCGAGAAGATGGAGCAAGCCCTGAAGACCAACGAGCAGATAGAACGCCTGGCACCCATCTTCACCTATGCCAAGAACTGCTTGTATCTGGGACGTGGCTACAACTTCCCTGTAGCGCTGGAGGGAGCACTGAAACTGAAGGAAATCTCATACATCCATGCTGAAGGATACCCTGCTGCCGAGATGAAGCATGGACCCATCGCCCTTATCGATTCAGAAATGCCCGTCTTCGTAATTGCTACACGCGACCGTCTCTACGAGAAGGTCATCAGTAACATACAAGAGGTACGCGCCCGTGGAGGACGTGTCACAGCCCTTGTTACAGAGGGTGACGACCAAATCCAGAAGTTTGCCGACCACATCATCACCCTACCCGATACCCTGGAATGCTTCCAACCCCTCATTGCCAGCATCCCCCTGCAGCTGCTGGCCTACCACATTGCCGTCTGCAAGGGCAAGGATGTTGACCGTCCGCGCAACCTTGCCAAGAGTGTTACGGTAGAATAAGAAAACTAAATCCTTTGCGTAAGAATCGCAAAGGATTTTTCGTCTTACATTTAAAGATTGATGTGCACCAGACAAAAGAGTTTATTTCGGCTTACAAAACTATTATCAAGCTTTGAGAATAAATTATCAAGCTTTGAGAATAAATTATCAAGCCTTGAAAATAAATTATCAAGCCTTGAAAATAATTTCAGATGCCGTATTAGAATGTTTTTTCTGGAGTGTCACAACATTTTATACCCTGACTGAAAGAAGTTTTCAAATTAACAAACAACACAAAGATAACTGCTATCCGACAATGGGTAGCAGTTTTTTTTTTTTTTATTTTGTATTGTTCTTGCTTATTCGTATATTTGCAGAACAACACAGACAACAAAAGAAATAGGAAATGAGCCTTAAGCTACAGCATAAAACCCTGAAACTGGTACTTATGGCGCTCCTGACGGCAACAATAGGAAGCGCTTTTGCCAGCAACCGATTACAGGTAAACAATTTTACATTCTCACACTTAGGAAGGGCAGAAGGACTTGATAATCAGCGCATCTTCAGCTTGTGCCAGACACCGTCCGGAGCTGTATGGTGGGCATCCAAGACAGGAGTAAGCCGCTACAATGGTTGGGCGGTAAAGAACTACTCGCTAAACGAGGATATGCCTTACGCCCACCTGGGAGCCCGTGTCATCAAACTGGCAGCCGATGCTTCGCACCTGTACGCCTATGACAGCCGTAGCTACATCTTTACCTTCGACTCCATTCAGGACCGCTTCATCCCCCTACTCCCCCAGAAACTGAACCGCGAAGGACTGAACGACCTCTACCCCTCTGACGGCAAGTTGTACCTGGCCATGTACGATGGCGTTTTCCTGCTGCAAGACACCACCCTGACCCAAGTGCTGAAGGGTCCTTTCGTGAACAAGATTATCCCCATGAATAACCGTCTGCTGTTCTGTGCCCGCGAAGGTGTCTTCGATGAACAGGGACGCCAATTGCTACCTTATAATAATAATATAGAAAGCGGTTATTACGACGAACAGACAGGCAAGCTCTGGCTGGGCAGCTATGAATGCGGATTGATGATTATGACGATGGGAGCCAACGGGCAGGTCATCAGGTACGATATGGCTCCACAGGCCAACGGAAAAGCTCAGCAGAACCCCATTCGTCAGATTTGTCCCTACAACCAGAAGACCATGCTTCTGGGCATAGATGGCGGAGGCGTTTACCAGATGCAACGCAATGGCAAGGGAGAACCGGCTCTACTGTTTGATGCCAACGAGTCGGAACACGGCACCCTGCACGGCAACGGTGTCTATGACCTGCTGGTGGATAACTGGAAGAACATCTTCATCGGCACCTACTCAGGCGGCATAGACATTGCCCGCTTCACAGGCAACACCATAACCGTCTATACCCACATAGCCAATAATCCGCAAAGCCTGCAGAACAACCACGTGAGTGCCGTCATGCCACTCTCTGACTGCCTATTGATAGGTACTGACAATGGGGTCAGCATCCTTAACACCCAGACAAACACATGGCAGCATTGCCTGCAAGGAGCCGTAGCACTGAACTTCTGCCAGCAAGCCGACGGCAAAGTGCTGGTTGCCACCTACGGCAAGGGTATCTATGAGGTATGCTGCAACGGCACCGCTCGCCAACTATATACCACCAGCAATGGTTCTCTGACTGACGACCACGTATATGCCATCTGCCAAGACAACCGCAAGAACCTGTGGATAGGAAGCCTGAACGGCGACCTGTTGCAAGTGGATGCCCAGGGCAAGCGTCACTACTACCCCGTCCATAACGTAATGACCATGATTCCATTGCCCTCTGGAAAGATAGCCGTAGGAACGGCCTTCGGCCTGAATATAGTAGACCCCGAAAGCGGAAAGGTAGAAGAACTGAACTATGCGCCACAAGGCGTAACGGACGTAAATACCTTCATCACCCACCTGCTGGTATGCGGTCAGGAACTATGGATTGCCACCGAAGGCGGAGGCGTTTATGTATGGAACCTGAAGAAGAAGGAGGGGCGACAATTGACCAAGAAAGACGGTCTCCCCTCTGACTACGTAAGCAGTATGGCACAAGGGAAAGACGGCTTCGTATGGATAGCAACGGAAGAAGGTCTGGCATACGTTTCGCCCAAGAATCCTGGCAAGGCCATAGGTGCGGATTACTGCTACGGACTCGACCGCGAATACGTACGCGGTGCTGCCCACCAGCTCCCTGACGGAGACATTCTGTTTGGCTCTACCACAGGAGCCGTAATTATTCACCCCAAGGATATTCTAGCCATCAGCCACACCGCCAAGCTGCGCCTGACAGGCGTAAGCTGCAAGGTGAAGGATGTAGAGCACTTCAACCAGAAAGTTCATCGCATGCTGGCCAAGAGGAAATTGCATCTCACATATAGCCAACGAACGTTCGACCTGAACTTCGAGAGTGTGAACATGCGCAACCACTTCGACATTGCCTACCGATACAAGATAGACGAGGGCGAATGGAGCCAACCCACCGCTCAACAGTTCATCCGCTTTGTCAGCATGGAAGCAGGCGAGCACGAACTGACCCTGCAATGCGTAAGTCGTACCAGCAACATGGTAATAGACCAACAGGCCATAGACATCACCATCTGTCAGCCATGGTGGAACAGCTGGTGGATGTGGTGCATCTACGTCTTCCTAGTGCTACTGGCCTTCTACGGAGCATGGCGTGTGTACGAGCTACACGAGAAATACATGCGACTGACCATCCAACATCTGCAAACGCCAGAAGCCAAGCCACAGGTTGCTAAGAAGATGGAAGAAAGCCTCCCCACTATGCAGAATGCAATGCCAGAGGAAGAGGCAACGAAGGACTTTGTAGACAAAGCTACCAAGCTGATTCTGGAACACCTGAGCCAGTCGGATTTCACCATAGACGATCTCTGCCGAGAGATGGCCATGAGCCGTACGCTCTTCTATGTCAAACTGAAATCCTATACAGGAAAATCACCTCAGGACTTTGTGCGAATCATCCGTCTGGAACGTGCTGCCGCTCTACTACGCAACGGCAGAAATGTAACAGACGCAGCCACACTTACAGGATTTGACAATCCCAAGTACTTCAGCACCGTTTTCAAGAAATACTTTGGCGTCTCGCCATCCAAGTACCAGTAAACAGGGTACAATAGCTATCAGAAAGGGTTTCAAAACTATCATATTTCAGTTTTGAAACCTTTTTTGTTGTTTTTCTAACCTGCTTTCTTTGATGTATCAAATATCTTTGTCATGGAAATCAACCTAAAAAACATAAAACAAAATGAAAAAGCTATTCTTAACAACATGTTTCCTGGCGGTTCAATGCACCGTCTTTGCAGATCATCAGCTAGTGAAGCTCCGCACAGAGCAGGACATTAATGCACACATCAGCAAGATGACCTTAGAGGAGAAAGTAGGTCAGATGACAGAATTGGCCATAGACGTCCTCGGTCATTGGGAAGGCGACAACTTCGTTCTGGACAAAGACAAACTGGAACGCGCCCTAATAAAATATAAGGTAGGTTCCATCTTGAACTCACCGGGTCCTGTGGCTCAGACACCTGAATTCTGGTATAAGACCATCAGTACCATCAATGAATATTCAATACGCGGCTGCGGTATCCCCTGCGTTTATGGTCTCGACCAAAACCACGGCACTACCTACACGCTAGGAGGAACACTGTTCCCACAGAACATCAATATGGGTGCCTCTTTCAACCCTGAACTGGCACGCAAGGCCGCTACCATCACAGCATATGAAACCCGAGCCTCTAACTGCCCATGGACATACTCTCCCACCGTCGACCTGTCACGCGATCCACGCTGGCCACGTGTCTGGGAGAACTTCGGCGAAGACTGTCTGGTCAACGCCGTTATGGGAAAGACCATGATTGAAGGATTCCAAGGAAAAGAAAAGAATCTTGACCGGTATCATATAGGTACCTCTGTTAAACACTTTATGGCGTACGGTATTGCCCGCACGGGTAAAGACCGTACGCCTAGCTATCTTCCTGAATTCGAGTTGCGCGAGAAGCATTTTGCACCTTTCAAGGCGTGTGTAGAGGCTGGCGCAACTTCTGTCATGGTCAACTCGGGTTCTGTAAACGGAACACCCATGCACATCAATGCCAAATACCTCACACAGTGGCTCAAGGAAGAGACCGGCTGGGACGGAATGCTTGTTACAGACTGGGCAGATATAGACAACCTATGGAAACGCGAGATGGTGGCTGCCAACAAGAAAGATGCCATCTGCATGGCCATCAACGCAGGTATTGATATGACTATGGAACCTTATGACCTTTCCTTCTGCGACCTGCTGGTGGAACTGGCTCGCGAGGAACGTGTAAGCATGGAGCGCATAGACGATGCCGTACGTCGTATCCTCAGAATGAAGATGCGCATGGGACTCTTTGTACGTCCCAACACCAACCCTAAGGACTATCCTGAATTCGGTTCTGCTGCTCATAGAAAAGTTGCTCTGGACGCAGCCGTAGAGACAATGGTACTGCTGAAGAACCAGAACAACATACTGCCTTTGCAGCAAGGCAAGCACATTCTGGTAACAGGACCTAACGCTAACTCTATGAGATGTCTGAACGGTGGATGGAGCTACACCTGGCAGGGAAAAGATGCCGACAAATACGCTTCTGAAAAGAACACCATTCTGGAGGCTATGCAGCAGCGTTTCGGTAAGGACAACATCATCTACGAGGCTGGTGTCACCTACAACAACGAGGGACAATACTGGGAAGAGAATGAGCCACAGATTGCCAAGGCCGTTGCTGCTGCTCAGAAGGCAGACATCATCCTGGCTTGTGTAGGCGAGAACTCATACGCCGAGACACCCGGAAACCTTGACGACCTGGCACTCTCTGCCAATCAGCGTCAGCTAGTTAAGGAACTGGCTGCTACAGGTAAGCCCATCATCCTTATCATCAACGGCGGTCGTCCCCGTCTTATCAACGACATAGAGCCTCTGGTATCTGCCGTAGTAGATATCCTGTTACCCGGCAACGAGGGTGGTGATGCCCTTGCACGTCTGTTGGCTGGCGACGAGAACTTCTCGGGTCGTATGCCCTACACCTACCCCCGCCACTCTGCTTCACTCACTACCTATGACTATCGTGTGAGCGAGGAAACAGGCACCATGGAAGGTGTATATGATTATAATGCTCAGGTAAATGTGCAATGGCCCTTCGGCTTCGGACTTAGCTATACCACCTTCGCCTATAGCAACCTGCGTGTTGACAAATCAGAATTTCGCAATGGAGATGTTATAACTGTCAGCATTGATGTAAAGAACACTGGCAATCGTGTCGGCAAGGAGAGCGTACTGCTCTTTAGTCGCGACATGGTAGCAAGCATCGTTCCCGAGAGCCGTCGTCTTAGAGCTTTCCAGAAGATAGAACTCAAGCCTGGTCAGCAGCAAACCGTAACTTTCCGTTTACCTGCCAACGACCTTGCATTTGTAGGAACTGACGGACTGTGGCACTTGGAACCCGGTATCTTCAAGTTGCAGATTGGAAATCAGCATTGTGATATTACCTGTGTTGAGAATTGAATGTTATGCATACCTTATTTATAATACAAGCCATGAAACATAAAAGAATCATCACTGGCCTTTTGTGCTGTTTGCTCTGTCAATTCACAGCAATAAACGCACAACCCACAGCCAAGGAATGGAACGCAGGCGTTGTTGGATGGAATCTGGGTAACCAGTTGGAATGCTCGGCACCCGGTCAGGATGGAGAGGCAATGGCCATTGGCATGGCAGATAACAGCATCAAGGCAGAGACCGCCTGGGGGAATCCCGTAGTGACAAAGAAACTCATCAAAGCCGTAAAAGATGCCGGATTCAATGCCGTACGTATTCCCATTCGTTGGCAGTGTCACATCACCAATCCTATGGCCATGAGTATAGACAAAGCCTGGATGGCACGTGTAAAAGAGATTGTTGACTGGTGTCTGGCTGCCGATCTAAAGGTGATTATCAACACCCATCACGACAAATGGCTGGAAGGACGCCTCACCAATCAGTTTAAGGAAGAGAACAACCAGAAGTTGGCCCTTCTATGGCTGAACATCGCCAGCGAGTTTGCCAGCTATGACTACAGAGTTGCCTTTGCAGGTACCAACGAGGTTCATATCCGCGACAACTGGGGAAAGCCCGAGGCAGAGAATCTGGCTGTTCAGAACTCTTACAACCAGACATTTGTTGACGTGGTTCGTGCCACAGGCGGAAATAACACCAAACGTCACCTCATCGTACAGACCTATGCCTGCAACGCGGAATTCGGTATCAACAACGGAGATTTCATCATCCCTACAGATGCAGAAGGAAACGGTAACAACTACATGAGTGTGGAATTCCATTATTATAATCCCTGGGATTATGCAGGCGAATGCAAATGTAACTTCTGGGGAGAGCCTTTCAAGGACAAAGGTGAGGTTTCACCCAGCAACGAGAAGACCATGACAGATTTCTTTGACCGTCTTGTGGACACATGGGGCAGCAAAGGTTTAGGTCTTGTGATGGGCGAATGGGGAGTTTGTGAGCGACAGAAGAGCGGTCTTACCGATGCCATTCATGAGAACATGACGTATTACTGTCATTTCCTGGTCAGCGAGGCCAAGAAACGTGGTATCTCTACCTTTGTGTGGGACAACAATCACTTTGGCAGCGGAAAAGACAAGTTTGGAATCATTGACCGTGATCATGGATTGAAGGTAAAGAATCCCTGGGTACTGCAAGGCATTATGTTGTAAAACATATTTAGAAGTATAAAATCTATCAGAAAGGGACTAAAAACTGACAATTTTCAGGCTTCAAACCCATTTTGAAGGCTTTCAAACCCCTTGATATCCGCTTTGATTTTAACTTTGCAGTACGAACCTGAAAATCCGAAACATAAAAACCAAAAAACTACATAATATTATTTTAAACAACACTAACATGAAGAAAAAAAGAATGCTTCTATGTCTGCTTAGCGCAGGCATGATGTGGATGCCAATGACGGTCATCGCTACTACTACAACCAGTAGTTCCCGAATGACAGCGGCAGCCCCTGAAGATGACCAGGTCATTACTGGTACAATCGAGGATGACCTTGGTCCGTTGATTGGAGCTACAGTAAAAGTACAAGGTACATCTAACGGTACTCTTACTGATATGGACGGTAAATTCCGCCTTAATTGTAAACCCGGAGACATACTCCTGATTAGTTACGTCGGCTATACCGCCAAGACTGTCAAGGCACAGCCTGGCATGAAGGTCATAATGCAAGAGGACAAGACCGAGCTTAGCGAGGTTGTTGTCACCGCTCTTGGTATCAAGCGCGACCGAAAGGCTCTGGGTTATGGCGTATCTGAGATAAAAGGAGAAGAACTGACCAAGGCCAAAGAGACCAACGTCATCAACTCACTGGCAGGTAAGGTAGCCGGTCTGGTTGTACAGAACACTGCCGGTGGTCCCTCTGGTTCCACTCACGTACAGCTGCGCGGTACTACTGAGATGACTGGTAACAACCAACCCCTTTACGTCATTGACGGTGTACCCTTGGACAACACCAACTTTGGTGGCGGTGCAACAGCCGAGGGAGGTTACGATCTGGGCGATGGTATCTCTGCCATCAACCCCGATGATATCGAGAATATGACCGTACTGAAGGGCCCCGCCGCTTCAGCCCTCTATGGTAGCCGTGCTTCTCATGGTGTAATCCTTATCACCACTAAGAAAGCCGAAAAGGAGAAGATTTCCGTAGAGTATAACGGATCTCTTACCTTTGATACACAGGCCGCTAACTGGGATAATATCCAGCAGATATACGGTCAGGGTGACCATGGTAAGTATATTACCTCTGGTCGTAATGCCACCAACATGAGTTGGGGTCCCAAAGCCGACGACTACTCTCATTATTATGAGTTCGATGGTCAGTACCACCCATACAGCATTGTTCCCAACAATGCCAGCGGATTCTTCCGTACCGGTCTGACTGCACAGAACACAGCCATCATCTCTGCCAGTTCAGGCAAGACGGGCATGCGATTCTCGTTCACCGATATGCGTAACAAGGATATCCTGCCCAACAGTAACATGAACCGTGACAATTTCAACCTGCGTGTCAACACCTCATTGGGCAAGTTGGACCTGGACTTTACTGCCAACTATACACGCGAGGGTGTTAACAACCGTCCGGCCCTGGCAAGTGCTACCACCAACGTTGGCAAGAACCTGATGACACTGGCTACCACCTTTGACCAGGCATGGCTCCAGCATTATCAGAACGAAGACGGCACCTATGCTGATTGGAACGGTTTGCAGATCTACAACGTGAACCCCTACTGGGATCTTTATAAGAATTCCAACGAGTCCACCAAGAATGTCTATCGTTTTGCCGCCAAGGCTATTTATAACATCAACCCGCACCTGAAGATTCAGGGTACCATTGGTACGGACATCAACAACATGAACTTTATGGAGTACATCGCCTATTCTTCTCCTCAGGAGCAGAAGGGTAAGATGACCACCCAGCAATACAACAACCGCACCCTGAATGCCGAGATTCTGGCTATGTATAATAATTCGTGGGGCGACTTCGACCTGAATGCTACTGCCGGTGGTAGTATATATAAGGTAGATAACAAGACATCCATCGCACTAGGTAAAGAAGAGGTATTCAGAGACCTGAAGTCAATAAGCAACTACAGCCAGCAGACAGCACACGAAGACATGTACAACAAGCAGATAAATTCTCTCTATGGTAGTGCAAGTCTGGGCTACAAGCATACATACTATGTTGATGCAACGGTACGTGGTGACAAGTCCTCTACCCTGCCCTCAGGCAACAATATCTATGTCTATCCCTCTGTATCTGGAAGCTGGGTATTCTCAGAACTGATTCCCAACAATGCAAAGAAGTATCTGACCTTTGGTAAGTTGCGCGCTTCATGGGCTGAGGTTGGTTCTGATACAGACCCCTTCCTCTTGCAGCAATACTACAGAAACGCCAAGTTCTCCTACTCTGGCTATAACATTGCCTATATCAATGGCGACTTAGTTCCCAATCCCACACTGAAGCCAACCCGTACCCGTTCATTTGAAGTGGGTACCGAGCTGAAACTCTTTAACAACCGTCTGGGTATCGACCTCACATATTACAACCAGACCTCTCGTGACCAAATTATCCGTCTGGCCAACTCCTCTGCTTCTTCTTTCAAGGAATCACTGGTAAATGCCGGTAAGATCAGGAACGAAGGTATAGAACTTGCCGTTAACGGTCGTGCCTTGCAAATAAAGGACTTTGCCTGGGATCTTGGTTTCAATTTCTCCAAAAACTGGAACAAAGTACTGGAACTGACAGAGGGCATGAACTATTTCGAGATTGAGAAGGCTCCCTGGATGGGTGTTTCTGTAGGCGCCGAGGTTGGAGAGAACTTCGGTTCTATCAAGGGTCGCGACTTCATGAGAAACGAGCAGGGACAGATCCTGGTCAACGAAGCCGGCATGCCTATGTACGAGGATATCACCAAGACCATCGGTAATGCATCATGGGATTGGACTGGTGGTTTCTACACTACCTTTACCTATAAGAACTTCCGCCTCTCTGCAGGTTTCGATGTTAAGGTCGGCGCTGACGTCTTCTCTATGACCATGTCAGACGCCTGCTACACAGGTAAGGACTTACGCACATTGGAAGGTCGCGAGGAATGGTACTCTTCTGAGGCTGAGCGCATACAGGCCGGCATGACGCTGGATCAGTGGCGCGAAGCAGGCAAATGCCGCGGTTATGTTGTGGACGGAATTGTTGCCAGCACAGGAGAGAAGAACACCTATGCCATTGATCCCCAGACCTATTGGGACAATGTACGCACCAATGCCGCTTCGATGTTTGTTTATGACAATTCATACGTCAAGTGTCGTGAGATTACATTTACCTACAGCTTCCCCAGCAAGTTGTTAGGCAACAACAAGTTCGTGAAGAGTCTTGACCTCTCATTCGTGGCACGTAACCCCTTCATGATCTGGAAGAATATTCCCAATATCGATCCTGACTCCAACTACAGTAGCACAGGTATGGGACTTGAGTATGGTTCACTGCCCTCACGTCGTAGCTTTGGTTTGAATGTTAATATGAAGTTCTAAAGAAAGTGAAGAGTGAAAAATGAAGAGCAAGGAATCAGTTTTGCTCTTCAACACAAAACAAATATTAATACCGTATAATTATGAAACAGATAATATATAATAAAGGAAATAGAAGTCTGGAAGGAACAATGAAGTGGCTCTGCGCAGCATTCTTCATTCTTCACTCTTCATTCTTCATTTCCTCATGCAGTGACAGCTATATGGAGGACCTGAATACCGACAAGTCCAAGACATCTGTCTCAGAGCCTGCCTATCAGCTTACCTTCGCACTCCTCTCTACATACGGAAGTTTCGGTTCTATGGAGGCTGTACGTGCCTATGTGGCTCCCTATACCCAAATGTATGGCGGTAGCTGGAACGCTGCCAATGCGGGTGGTGCCAACCTTTACAAGAACGACGTATCTCAGTCTCTTTGGAATGTACACTACCAGAATGGAATCAAGAACCTTGTAGATGCAGAGTATAATTGCCAGGACGACAAGGCTATGCTGGGTGCCATCCGACTGCACAAGGCATACTTGTTTAATATCCTCACCGATGTCTATGGAGATATACCTGTGAAGCAGGCAGGAAAAGCCGCTCACGGAGGCATTATCACACCAGAGTACGACACACAGGAAGACATCTACAATTACTTGTTCGACGAGATAGATGCCAGCATTGAGCTCTTCCGTCAGGACCTGAACTCATTGACCCTCAAGAAGGCCGACGTAACCTCCATGGGTGGTGACGTAAAAATGTGGATTCGCTATGCCAACTCATTTAAGATGCGTCTGGCCATGCGTATCTCTGACGTAGCCCCTGAATTGGCAAAGACCAAGTTCCTGGAGGCTATGCAGGACGAAGGCGCACTCGATCCCATTGAGAATGCCTACGTGAAGTATCTGCACCAGCCCTTCACCTTCGAATCAAGCAACGAGGATGTGGACTTCCGTGTCAATGCCTTTGCCGAGATTATCTACGGCCAGGACAAGACACAGCCCACAGGCTTTGGTATGACACTGTATGACTATCTGCGCGATGAGAAAGACCCGCGTCTGCACCACTACTGCCGTTTCATCAACGACAACTTCCGTGACAACACCGACCCCCGTATCGGTCGTGAGGACTTCACCGAGGAGGTCCTGGCTGCTGAATACGATAATGATGACAAGACAAAGGGTGTACAGATGGTACCCGCTTGCTGGGCTTGGTACGATCAGGATCAGGGTTACTTCACTTGGCCCGATGCTGATTGCGTCACCAAGAGCCAACATTATCAGGAGTTTATCGCAGGCAGAGAAAAGGATGTAGTTTCAGACTATTACTACAAGACAGTACGTGGTAGCGTAGCCACAGAGTATGTACTGCCCGAAACACCAGGTATGCTAGTAAGTGGGGCTGAGGTTTGCTTCCTGAAAGCTGAGGCTGCTGTGAATGGTTGGATCAACGAGGATGCCAATGCACTTTATCAGCGTGGTATAGAGGTAGCCATCGGTACCGTTCACAATAAGGTTTATGCGCAGACAAGTACTGTCAGCACTGCTGAGATTACCGAATACGTGGCCAGTCACACCCTTAGCAGTGAGTCCGAGAAGGCCAAGGAGCAGATCAACACCCAGGCATGGTTCCTTCACTTTGCCAACCCATTGGAGGCATGGGCTAACCTGCGCCGCAGCGACTACCCCGCCCTCTACGAGCGCACACAGTTTGGCCAGGGACAGAACGGCTATCAGGACATGGAGAATAACATGAGCCAGCCTGTACGTCTGTACTATCCTCAGGAAGAGAATGAATACAACCACGACAACTACCACGAAGTCATTGACAACCGTATGAAAGGCTTCAGTTGGCACAAGCGTATGTGGTGGGACACCAAGGAGCAGAACTACAAAACATATGTTCGCAACTAATCCCCCCTCTCTCTATCCCTCCCCTCAGAAAGGGAGGGGACAAACAGAAAAAACAACAATAAAAACAGAAGCTATAAAGATATGAAAAAGAATTTTGCAAAATATTTGGTTTATATGCTGACAATTCTCCCATTAGTGGGAGTTGGAGGGGGGCTTCTCACAAGCTGTGCCAATCAGGACCCTTTCATCACAGCAGGACCAGACGACACCCCACGATTCCTGGCTCCTTCTTCCATTGAAGGAAATGTACAGACCAGTGTAAGCCAGACTCGCGAGGAGACTTTCTCTATGGATATTGTGGTAACTCCTGCCAATTATACCACCATAGAATGGATTGCCGACGGACATGTACTTGGTAAGGGAACTTCATTCTCCGGACAGTTCGAGGCAGGTAACTATGATTTGACAATCAAGGCCACCACACAGGCAGGCAAAGTAGCATTCCGCATCGTAAAGCTGTCGGTAAGTGCCTTGGCTGACGACCCTTCATTTAATAATAAGGAAAAGAACCGTTGGCTGAACCCCGGTCAGCCCCTCACCATCGAAGGTAAGAATCTGACCGGTGTCAGCTCACTCATCTTCACTCCCGTTATTGAGGAAGAGACACTACTTACCGACGAGCCTACAGAGGTTAGCTGCGTAGCCAGCGAAGACGGCAACAGCGTAACAGTGACCTTACCCGAAGATATGCCTGAAGGTTCCTACCGTGTATCAGCCGTAAATAATGACGCTGAGCACTTTGGTATGGGATTGGTAACCGTATCAAGCGAAGCATATGTAGAGGGCGATGTTGTGGAGGTTGCACTTTGGGAAGGCGAACAGGCCATCGACTGGAATGCCGACCTCTGCCAGATTACTGCTGAGCAGATGGCAGACGTACCTGTGGGTACCGAGATTAAGGTTTACTACACCACTCCAGAGGCAGAGTACCATGCCATGCGCATCACTACGCCTTGGTGGGGAGACACTCCCGAGGATAATCTTGTAGCTCAGTTCGACATCACCAACGAGACTCCCAATCCGTTCATCTTCGTCTATGACGAACATTGCAAGGCACTGGTAGAGGAGCGAGGAGCCATCTCTCTGGTGGGCTTTGGCTATACCGTACAGAAGGTGGCATTCGACATGAAGGTAGGCGAAACAGTTCTATGGGAAGACAGTCCCGTGACCATCGATTGGAATGTCGACCTCTGCAAGCTGTCTACTGAATTGATGGCAGCAGTACCCGTGGGTGCAACCATCTATGTTTATTACGATATGCCAGAGGCAGAGTACCATGCCATGCGCATCACTACGCCTTGGTGGGGAGACACTCCTGATGACAATCTCGTGGCTCAGTTCGACCTGACCGAAGAGACCCCCAATCCCTTCGAGTTTACATACGACCAGCACTGCAAAGATCTTGTTGATGAACGCGGAGCAATGAGTCTGGTAGGCTTCGGTTATCGTGTCAGCAAAATTACTTTCAAATAAAATTACCTATAAAAACTAAACGAGGTTACGGGTACGTGCAGAATCATTTCAGCACGTACCCGTTTCTTTTATACAAGAGTGGCTCACACATTCCTTTTGTGCGAGCCACTTACAATAAGGTATAGTGCCTATTTCGTTACCACCTTCTGGCCTTTCTTTATGTATATTCCTCTCTTCGGTAAAGAGTTTGATATACGCCGGCCACTGAGGTCGTAAGCTCCATCGAATTCTGAGAAGGTAGGAGTAAGGCTTTCGGGGACAGTGCTAATGCCATCTGGGTCAGGAACATCATCACTGGTTGATGTAATATTGCCTTCCGCATCCTTGCTAATAATCACATAGCAGATGCCGCCATATGTACGCATAGGACGTGGTTCCTTCTCACGTATATCCTTAGACCTGACATAGACCTTATATGAACCTGCAGGTAGATCCGAGATATCGATGGTATCCCTCATCAGATTTCCATCTGGGCTGGCGAAACCATATTCAAATTCTATATCACCACCAATTTCCTCGTTTTCAGCACTGTCATATATTGTTATGCAATCGGTATAGCCATTGGCGGTATTTTCGAAACATAGTTCCAAGACTCCCTCAAATGAAACAACATTCATATTCCAGTAATCTCTTGCTGCGAAATCCACCAGATTCTTGTCCACCCCCCATGCATAATAAGATTCACTTGTTATCCATTGGGATACAAAATCCTCTGAATCCTCAGGTGCTAAACGTGGTTTCAGACCAAATATCATATCTTGGCTCAATTTGAAATTATAGCTACTTGTAGATGTCACAGGCGCCAGATCATTTACATCATAAAAGCCATCAGCAGTACCATCCCAGCCCCAATTAACATAAACTCTGCCTTCCGAATCAATTCCACTGAACACAAAGGCATGACCGCCTGCAGGATCGTCATATCCACCATACAGAATGGGGCGATGGTTACTCAGCTCGTTATAGACCATATCCATCCACTCCGGATCCTCGTAGAACACACGGAATCGGCATTGTATAGCCAGCGAGTCATATTGGAAGTTCTGGTAAAACCCTCTTGTCGCATTCGGGAATTCTGCACCACTGCCACTTGTTGAATAAGTCATCCTTGCTGCAGCTCCTGCGTCAGCCATCAGATACTGAACTGCCGTTTTGCTTAGTGCGGCTGACTGCGGAGTATAGCTACTCAGCATTTTTTCCCAACGATATGTGTTCTTAATGGTAACTGTCTTAGACTTACTGCCAGCAGTGTATGAACCGGTACCCATACCTTGGGCCGGATACTGATAATAGTTCATGATCTGTGCCATAGCAGTGGCTACACAACCTGTGGGCGGACGTGAGGTACCCACCTTGGGGCACAATCCGTTATAGGGGTCGTGCTGCCCCCATGTGGTCTTAACAAAGTTATCTACAGGACTAACTTCGGCACGGGTCTTTGCAACATATCCAGCTTCCATACTCTGGGTAATAGCCTTCAGCCACCATTTGAAACCGTCTGGCATCAGCCTGCCCTTATATGGGGTGTTTGATATAGCCAGTACAGGCATATAGGCATCATTACGGCTGATGATGACAAAGCTCTCATCTGGGTATCCATAGATACTTAAGGACTTAGTCTTCTCTATCAGTTCAGGTTCTCTTGCATCGTCGCTTCTTGTCAATGCTGTAGCCGAAAGACGCTGCTTTGCAATTGAAAGCATCTCTACATCAGACCTTTCGCCAGCTTGAACATGATTAAAAGCGAAACAAAGTAAAATTATCAAGTATTTACCCATTTCTCCATAATTTATTATAAAGAAGGGTGTCATATTTGATGACACCCTTCCTATTTGTAAGTTTATCTAATCGCCAAATTACTCAGGAAGTGTAATAGACTCAGTGAAGTCAGAATATAATGTAGCGAGTCTGCCATTATATTCTACAAGACCGTACATAGGGAATTTGATGGTGTTACCTTCACGTTCCATCTCTTCTGCATAGAAATAAACCATGCCGTAAGTATCATCTTCATATCCCGATTGCTGAGGCTCAAAATTAACAAGACTATTTCCGTCTTCACTCAACTCAAACTGGATATCATAACCTTTGTAAAGACAGTCAGGCAATTTGTAAATGTTTGTACCTACAGCCCTGTAGACAGGCTGATCCCAACCTTCTTCAAAGAACTGAGAATTATAGTATCCAGTTCCCAACTCTTCCCACTCATAGTCACACATAACGGTAATGTTTGTAATGACAATTGGGTTGCCGATAATTGTATCTGCCGTCTCAATATCCTCATCACTCAGAGTCAATGTACCTGTATATTCAACTCCCTTCTCCATATTAGAGGCTTTCATTGAAATTACAGCAACAGCCTGACCGTCAGCAAAAGTAACTGTACCTCCGTTCTCGTCAGTGAATATATCCCCATCTTCTGTATCAAATACATAATGAACGGTATATTCCCCCTTAGTAATGTTTCTAACTAACCTAATTGTAAAATCAGCAGAACTTTCTGATGTTAAGATATCTACAGCCTCATCAGATTCAAAGGATATATTCTGCGTATATGGTGTATAAATACCACCAACATTGTCTTTGTCGCATGATGTCATTAATCCGACAAAAGCGAACAGACCTATAATATATTTACAAATTTTCATAATCCTTCTGTTTTTTTGTTATTCATCACTTAATGGATTCTGATCATTCTCCAAAGTCATATTCTCGTTTCCATCAAATTCTGACTGGGGAATAAGAAATATCCACATATAATTCTCAGGATTGTCTGTAGGTTTGTTAGACAAGCGGTATGTAGCTTCTTGCCAACCTTGTTCTGCTGTTCTACGGAATCCCTGATGCAAACGCTTCAAGTCATTCGCACGGCCAATTTCTCCCCATAACTCAATACGGCGCTGGGTAATAATTTCTTCCAACAGAGAGCCCGTCTCCTCATTTGAGGTTCTACCCAAGAGATTACCAGTCTTGGCACATGTATATTGTGGATCACGCACGCTCATCAGACCCATCAGATACTGAATAGCTGGACCGTCATTTCCTAACTGACACTCTGCCTCGGCTGCTGTCAGGTACATTTCCTCAACACGCATCAGAATATAATCGCCGGTCATGTCTTGAGCACTGAGGAAGTGGAACTTGTCTTGAATATAACCACTAATAACGTTGCCGCTTCCATCCACCACGTTATAGGGGCTTGATGGACTGGGATTCCACCAACTCATACGTTCATCAGTAGGATTCATCTTGGAATAGAGCACCTTATTAATTTGCTTGAATGCTTTCTTACCATGATAGAGAGTATCCATGTGAGCAAAGTAGCTGGCATATCCAGTCTTTTGGTCAGACTTAATCTGCAGACCCCACATTACATTTGCCTTATTTACATCATTAACGCCAGCGAAATCTGCTGTATGCAGAACCTTAGCGCCACTTGCAGCAATAGCATCACGAGCAGCATCACGTGCGTCTTCCCACTTGTTTTCTACCAGAGCGATACGAGCCTTCAGGCCAAGTGCTGTCGCATAGTTGATATGGCTGATATGCTTTCTAGTAGTACCTTCTAACAGTTCTACAGCCTTGTTGATATCCCTGTCAATCTGCTCATAAACCTTAGCATTGGTAGCACGGGGCTGTCCCTTTGTCTGAGGAGTAGTAGGATCTATGTAGATAGGTACACAGGGCTCTTCCTCGTGCCCTACAAGGGTGCGGGCAAAGTGCTGGGCTAATCCAAAATAACTGAAAGCACGAATTGCATATGCCTGGCCTATTACATAGTCCACATCTTTCTTGCTACCCTCCATGGTTTTCTCTGCAGCAATGATATAGTTGGCATTAGAGATCCAAGTATAATAATTATTCCAGAGATGATAAGAGCGCTCATCCTTTGACGTAAAAAAGTTTTTGTGCCTGTACAAGACATCCCATTCAAACCAGCCGCTACCGCCAGCACCTAATACCATATCCTCTGCCATCATATCGTCCATAAAAGCAAAACTCATAGGACCAAATGTCTCGGTATTGTCATAAGTCCAAAACGTGCGATAGATACCATTCAGAGGAACCAAGGCACTATTGGCATTGCTCATCAAAGAAGCACCGGACATTGAACTGGTAGGATTTGTTTCAAGCCTTTCTTGTGAACAGGAAGTTGCAAGACCTCCTATCAACAGACTTATTATTGTAAATTTTAATGTTGTTTTCATATTCAATTCTTCTTTTTATTCTACGTTAATTAGAACTTAACCTCAAGACCAATAGTCCAAGTCTTATTCGAAGGATAAGAATGTCTGTTAGATCCGGAGAAGTTATACTGAGGATCCATACCATCCAAATGGCTGAACAGAGCCAAGTTGTCAACAGATGTGTAAAGACGAAGTCCATTGATACTGGCTTTTGATATCCAAGCCTTGGGGAAAGTATAACCCAATGTAATATTCTTAATAGCAAAATAAGAAGCATTAATCAAATACCGGTCCGTAGCAA
>JAEEGK010004709.1_pt1 | contig 33294 bp, 37 predicted proteins | sample 8958771 | NCBI WGS metagenome assembly JAEEGK01 (sample SAMN16246547, study PRJNA631951) | gut metagenome | biome: gut microbiome; feature: rumen; material: SC-attached | host: Bos | place: Iran: Karaj | collected 2018-10 | reverse complement strand
GAATGAATGATTCTAAATGGATGACGCCTTCATTTGGATCATATTTTTGTAACTTTAATAAAGAAAAGTATGTGCTACGACCATGGTTGATAACAACGTCTGCTTCTAAATAGTTATCAGCGTTTTTATAATCCGTACAAATGCTATAAACCCATGATTTGATTTTATCGACATCATTGATATGGAAATGGGAATAGAAGGTCGTCATATCAATCTCGCGTTTGCTCTTTAAATCAGAACGATTGAAATAGGTAACTTTGTTATTCTTTACATCAATGATGTAAATTCTTAATGTTGTGGACTCCGCTTTGATACGCTTATCATATTTTTGGTCTCTTCTTGACGAGAAGATGTAGGTAAGAACTAAAAACACGACAAATGAAAGGACAATCATCATGACGATGAACAGAGATCTGAACGGGACGTTGTGAAAGTTAAACCATTCCATACCTGTCTATTATACTTTGTCCGCATGAATTTGACTAGATGTCCAAATTCAATTTAATAAAGTTCCAATTGGTCGAATAAATGCTATAATAACTTGCACGGAGGAATACCCAAGTGGTTGAAGGGGGCGGTTTCGAAAACCGTTAGAAGGTGCAAGCCTTGCCAGGGTTCGAATCCCTGTTCTTCCGCCAAAGCAAACAAAAAAGCCTAGCGATTTGCCTAGGCTTTTATCTTTATTTTGAGGTTAATTATTCAAGTGGTTTGATATAGAAGTTTCCGTATACTTGTTTTAACGATGTCACACCGATGAAAACGTGTTCATCAACTTTCTTAGCGACATTAACAACTTTACGCACTTCAGAAGAGGAAACCGCCATCCATAGAATGATCTTATCAGCGCCAGAATAAGCACCATGTCCATTAATTATTGTTGCAGAGTGTGGGAAGTTAGCAATAATGATTTCTGGCATGTGCACTTTGCTAGTAATAATTTGAACAAGCATTTTCTTATTTCTTAAGTTAATTGCGTCAATAATGAGACCGACTTCAAATAAATAAATAATAGAGAAGATAATAGAATATAAAGAATAAATAAAGTTGAAATTATTATCAATAGCTTTTAAGAAACCGTAGGTTATAACAATCACACCGTTAATCATCACGCCATATCTACCGATTTGTGTGGATTTTCTAGAACCGATATAGCAGGCAATGATATCAATACCACCACATGAAATACCGCCTAAGAATGCGAACGCACTAGCAAGGCCGGTGGTAATACCTGCGAATACAACACGCACAATTACAGGTTCGAGTGGTTGAGCGCCATCTGGGAATGTGAATTGCGCCACTTGTTCACCTACGTGTGCGGTAGAGAATAAAGAGATAAACACTGATGAAAGAACAACATTTACTAATGTGAAGATAGTAAAGCGTTTACCAAGCTTGAAAAAGCTGAATATTAATAATGGAACGTTTAACAATGTATAACCAATGGATTGAATTAAGTTATTGCCAACTGGCTCACCACGAATAGTTTCAACAATCCATGCGATAATTTGAGAAACACCAGATACACCACCAGTGGCTAAAATAAAGCCACCTTGTGTGGAAGGTGAAATAAAGCATGAAAAGCCAAAAGCGAACACTATCGCAGCTATTGCTGCAATAAAGAAACCACGTATGTATTCAAATACGGTTTTGATAATGTAATGATCGAACAAGAAGCTGTCGATTTGTTTTTTAAAACGAGTCCACTTAGATTTAATCACGGCATTATTGTATACCTTGTTTTGCAAAAAACAACAAAATATGATTGTTTAGAAGTTTTTTTCTAGTATAATGAGAAACGTTGCTCGTCTCGGATGGGCGTATGTAAGATACAATTGGTACAATTGTTATTGAATTTAAAATTTTCAAGTGGTAAGATTATCACGCTATATGTAAATATAGGAGGCTTAAAACATGGTAGTATTAAGAGCAATCGGTGGATTTTTCGCGAGAATCGGCCGTTGGATTAAAGAAACAGCATGGATTCAACCTTTGTTGATCGTCGGTGCTATCTTCGCAGTCATCTTCGCTATCCCACACATCATTGATGGTGTTAAGGGTTGGTTCAATTCAAGTGATGACGCAAATAAATATTTCGCAAAAACACAATTAAGTTTAAAGAACGCTAATAAATTCGATTCCAACAATGCTGGTTCCGAAGTTGACAAGTTCCTCACATACATCGAAAACGGTGATGTCGATAAGCTCAAAGCCGATAAGAGAGGCGAAAGATTCTTCGTCGCCTTCGTCAAAGATGATTCCTCTTGTGATGATTTATATGGCGGCTTAAAGACATTCCAAGAAAAATGGAAAAATAACGATAAAGAATTCGTTGGTGATAATAAAGATGCTTTAGCAGGCAGTTTCAAACTCTGGACCATCTACACAGACACCACAGAAAAAATCGATAACGAAGAAGTTAACTTATTCGATAAAGTTTGGTTAAACCACTACTCCTTATTCGAAACATTAGTTGATGGTAAATACTTACCAAATACATACTACGCACTTAACAAGAACTATGGCGTCAGTACATATGAAAGCAATTTCACATCTGATAGCTTATCCACTTGTCCAATCAACACACCATTATTAATGTACTTCGATTTCTCCGAAGATTGCGCTAAGAATGGTATCGCCCTTGAAAATCAAAAAGTCAAAGGCTTAAGTGATGTCATCTTCACTGTTGATGGTTCTTCCGATTTGGAAAGAGCTCGTACATTGAAGAAATGTTGGTCTCACACCGACTTATTCGGTAAAGTACTTAAGAACTAACCGCTGATGCGGTTTTTTCTTTTATGATATATTTAGAGTATGTATATCAATTTCCCACTTAGTGATAAATGTGTCAGCATCACCACAACTACTAAATTAGGTAACTTAGCTTATCAAGTTGATAACGGCGAAGGTGTTAAAGAAAGACGCGAACAATTAGCCACTCTTCTTAATTTGCCTATTGAACGTTTTACTTATGTCCATCAACATCATAGCGATAAAGTGATGTATGTTTCCCTAAAGGAAATGGGTAAGGGCAAAGATAGTTTTGAAGATGGTTTAGAATGTGATGCTTTGTACACATACGAAAAGAACGTTCCTTTATGCATTTTCCATGCGGACTGTGTTCCTATCTTCTTTATCAATGAAAGAGCCTCATTAGTGGGTATTATTCACGCTGGTTTTAAAGGCACAATGAAACATGTGGCTTATAAAGCAATTAACGAAATAATTATTAAAGAAAAATTAGATATTAAAGATTTTAAATTTTATATCGGTCCATTCCGTCAGCCTCAATCATTCAAGATTGATGAAGAAACTAGGAAAACTATTGTTGAAGCGGGCTTTAACGAAGCGATTAAAGGCGACGAATTTGATAATGGTCTCGCTAATAGGATTGACTTATATTCTTTAGGCGTAGATGATTCACAAATTAATGATGATCATTTTGATACATTTACTGATGATAGATTATATTCAGCCTATCAAAAAACACCAGTGGGAAGACTGGTGTCATTAATCTATTTAAAATAGATTATTTTAATCTTTTGATAACGGACGCTGGAACTAGGCTAGAAACATCCACACCACTATGATGTAATTCCATAATCATCGAGGAATTGATGAAGGACTTTTCAGCTTTGCTCATTAAGAAGACTGTATCAATTGATGAATCAATAAAGTCATTAGCAGAAGCTAAAGAGAATTCATATTCAAAGTCAGTGACCGCTCTTAAACCACGGATTAAGTGTTGTGCGTCATGTTCTTTAGCGTATTCAACAGTTAAGCCATTAGAGCTATCGACCACTACTCTTGGATCACCCTCTACGGCTTCTTTAATCATTGCCACTCTATCTTCGACAGAGAATCTAGATTTCTTTTGGTCATTGACCGCGACTAAAACAATCACTTTATCAAAGATATTGAGCGCTCTTTTTAAGATTTCTAAGTGACCGTTAGTAATTGGGTCGAAACTTCCTGGATAGATTGCAACTTTCATTTCTTACCTCCAATAGATGAAGACTTTGATTTCTCCATAATGGTAGTCTTTCTTCTTTTGATATTCAATATTTTCTAAGTTAACGTCTTTATTGGCTTCAATGACAATAATAGCGTGTTCATTTAATAATCCCTTATTAATTAACATATCAACAATTTGCTGATATTGGCCTTGTTCATAAGGTGGATCAAGAAACACTAAATCAAACTTTTGATTAAGAGTTTTAAACCTTTCTAACGCGTTTATATCTTTTTCCTTAATTAATATATATTCTTCAGGCGTAATCTTAAGATTATCTAAATTGCCTTTAATTGTTTTAATAGCAATGGGAGAGATATCCACGAATGCACATTTACTGGAGCCTCTAGATAAGGCTTCTAAACCCATCGCACCACTTCCAGCATATAAATCTAATGCCTGAGTGTTACTAATATCGCCTAAAGCAGAAAAGATGGCTTCTCTGATTCTATCTTTTGTGGGTCTAGTATGTTCCATATCATCGGGATAAATAATTAAACGATGACGATATTTTCCTCCGACAATACGCATTATTTCTGCCCCTTTTCTTTGAGATGTAAAGACAAGTCTTTAAATAGTATCTCATTTATTTGAAACATGAGGTCACGAACCTCACCATAAGCCTTAAGATATGATCTCACTAATGGGTGGTTATCAAGAGCCTCTTTTTTTAGATACATTTCTCTTTGATATTTCTTCATTTCTTCACTATCTTTTGCGTAGTGATTTAAAGCGTCGCTATATGCGGAAACAGCGACATCTTTTTGATAAGAAAGGGCCATTACTTCTTCATTATTATTGAGTTCTTTTTCTAGCGCATTTAAACGGATAATTCTTTCATCATTATCCAACATTTCTTTTAATTCACTAGCGAGATTATAAATGTCATTTGCCATGCTTTGATTATACACAATTTTTCATTTGACATAAACTTTATTTATGTCGATAAATGTGATAGTATATGCTCATGAAGCTCAGAATTGTTAAAGACAGCAACCCAATTATGAAGAAAAAGTCTCTCCCAGTAGAGCTTCCATTAAGTAAGGAAGATAAAGAGACTTTAGATGCGATGCTTGAATACTTAAAGTTATCACAAGATGAAGAATACGCAACTAAGCATAATATCAGACCTGGTATTGGTTTAGCGGCTATTCAAATTGGCTTACTCAAAAGAATGTTTGTTATCTACTATGGAGAAGGTGAAGATCTTGTCCAATATCAACTAGTGAACCCAAAGATTATTGAGTACTCCATCCGTAAATGCGCTTTAAAAGATGGAGAAGGCTGTTTAAGCGTGGACGAAGAACATAAAGGCTACGCCCACCGCTACTACAAGATTAAAATGCAAGCTTATGACGCTCTTAGAGATAAAGACGTCATTATTACTGCTCGAGGCTTCGATGCCATTGTATTACAACACGAATATGACCATTTAGATGGTCTCTTCTTCTATGACCGCATTGATAAAAATAAACCAAATGTGGCGCTTATGAATGAAGAACTTATATAATTTATTAATTTTCTTGGTATAATTAATAAAGATTCCAAATATAAATAATGAAAGGAGACACTATGGCTAATACTCTTTCTATGCCAATTTCTGTTTATGCCCTCGGTGGTTTAGGCGAGGTTGGTAAAAACATGTACTGCATCGAAAACGAAGAAACAATCATCATCATTGACTGTGGTGTGCGTTTTCCTGGTGTTGAATTTCCTGGTATCGACTACGTCGTCCCAGACTTTACTCATTTAAAAAACAATCGTAATAAAGTGAAAGCTTTGTTTATCACCCATGGTCATGAAGACCATATTGGTGGTATTCCTTTCTTAATTCAAAGTTTAAACATTCCAGTAATTTACGCTCCTAGATTAGCCGCGGCTCTAATCAGAAACAAAATGGAAGAAAGCCGTATGTCTGATCGTTTACCACTTATTGAATATACAGACGATACAGTCGTTAAAGTCGATTCATTTAAAGTGAGTTTCTTTAGAGTGACCCACTCCATCCCAGATTCATTTGGTGTGGTTGTGGATACTCCAGAAGGAAGAATTGTTTCCACTGGTGACTTTAAAGTGGACTTAACACCAATTGGTCCAGACATTAACTTAACCAAGATGGCTAAATTAGGACAAGAGGGTGTTGATTTATTATTAAGTGACTCCACTAACGCTGAAAACGAAGGTTATACACCAAGTGAAAAGAATGTTTTAGACGCTATCGATGATGTTTTCTCTAAAGCCGCTGGTCGATTAATCGTTTCCACATTCTCTTCTAATATTTCTCGTATTCAACAAATCTGCGAAGTAGCCGCTAAATACGAACGTAAAATCGTTATTATTGGTCGTTCCATGGAAAAAGCCATGGATATTTCTCGTGGCTATGGTTATATCAAAATCAAAGATGACATGATTATTAGTCCTGAAGATATTAAGAACTTCAAGAGTAATCAAATCGTTATTATTTGTACAGGTTCACAAGGTGAACCAATGGCCGCCTTAAGTAGAATTGCTAATGGCGAACATAAAGATGTTCATATCTCTCCAGGAGATACTGTGGTCTTCTCTAGTTCCGCGATTCCTGGAAACGGCATTATGATTGACCACGTTGTTAACCAATTAACACGTTGTGGTGCGGATGTTGTCACTAACTCCATTCTTAATGACATCCACTCTTCAGGTCACCCATCCAAACAAGAATTAAGACTTGTCTTAAAATTATTTAAACCTAAATATTTCATGCCAATGCATGGTGAATATAGAATGCTTTTAATCCACGCTAAGATTGCTAGTGAAGTTGGTGTTCCAGCAGACAACTGCTTTGTCTTAGATAACGGGGACTGCTTGACTCTTTCTAGAGGTAAGGTTACTCGTGGTTTCCAAGTCGAACACGGTAATACCTATATCGATGGTAAAGATATTAAGGGCTTAGCTGACGCTGTTATGGCGGATCGTCGTATCTTAACTGATGATGGTATGGTCATTGTCACTATCACTATCGATTCACATAACAATCAACTTATTGATGAGCCAGTCTTTGTGGTGAAAGGCGTTGTCGCTTCCCATAGTAAACGTAACGTTAATGCTTGCGCAAAACTCGTGGAGAAGGGCGTTAAAGAAAAGCTCTTAACTAAGACTAGCTTTGCGGAACTAAAAGCCATCATTAAAGATATTACTGGTAATTTCTTATATGAACTCACACGTTCTCACCCAATGATTATCCCAGTAATTCTTACGAAGAATTAAGATGATTATTTTAGCGAGTGCATCACCAAGAAGAAAAGAATTAATGAAAAAGGAGATCTCCTCTTCTTTTTCTATTATCGTCAGTGATATTGATGAATCGTTATCTTTTAAAACATATAGCGATGTCCGTGACATCGTTAAAGATATTGCTTTGCGTAAATGTTTAGCGGTCTCAGATAATCATCCAAATGATTTGGTCATCGCCGCGGACACAGTTGTGGTTTTAGGTAATGAAATTATTGGTAAACCAAAAGATAAAGCTGATGCTTATCGCATTTTAAAAGAATTATCCAATCAAGAACATTATGTTTATACAGGCTACGCTTTAAAACAAAACGATAAGCTTGTGCAAGGTATTGTTAAAAGCACGGTTTATTTTAATGAATTAAGCGATCAATTAATTAACGCTTATATCGCTTCTGGCTCACCTTTAGATAAAGCGGGAGCCTATGGAGTGCAAGATAACGATAAATTCCCAATCGTTAAAAAAATCAGTGGTTCCATGAATAACATTATTGGATTTCCCACTGATGAGATTAAACAAGATTTAGTGAAGTTTTTTAATTATTAAGCGCTTCCTCTATCGCTTTAGCGATATCTTCAGCATTATTCTCAATAACTAAGGTGACTTTATTAGACATGACTAGGACACTTTTTACTCCTAGTTCTTTTAAATTATCTTTATTAATGGCTTCTTTATCTTTTAAAACGAGATTAATTCTTGAACCAACTTGTGAGATGCTTTCAATGTTATCTTTACCGCCTAAGTTATCAATCCATAAAGAATTATCAACTTTCACGACTTTCTTCTTTTTAAGGAAGATAATAATGACCACAACAGTGGCGATCATTAAGATGCCCGTGGCCACGAATAAAACAATTAAATACCAAGGTAATTGAGTGTTTTCTACTAATAAAGGTAAATTTAATTTCATAACATATGTTATAATAATTCAGTTGTTACAAAAAATCTATGGCAAAAACAAACAAAGAGTATGAAACAAGAATAATGTTAGATGAGGAGAGATATTTTTTCATCGTGACATATTACATGAATAGTTACCCAAACAAACATTTTTTACAAAATGCGAACTATTACTTCGACACTGATGACCTCTATTTAAGAAGCCAACACATGACCTTAAGAGTAAGAGTTATTAATGATGTGAGAAGTGAACTCACTTTAAAGATTAAAGGTAATGACGGGGATGAAGAAATCAATGACGGCTTAACTCCTAAAGAATCAGAACTTTTAGTGAACGAAGGTATTTTCCCTTATGGCCAAGTGAGAAATAGATTAATGCTTCTACCCTACTCATTAGATAAATACCATAAGATTACCGCTTTATTTAATAGAAGATTAGAAATTGAATTTGATGATTATACTTTAGTCATCGATAAGAATACATATGGCGACACACTTGATTACAACTTAGAGATTGAATCTAAGATTGGTATTGATCACGCGAAAGCCATGATGAAAGAATATATCGAGAAGTTTAACTTAACTGTTTCTAAAGAAAAATACGTCGGAAAAGCCCGACGTGCGATTGACGCTGCTAGAAAGAATAACTAGTTATCAGATTTTTCTTTAATGTCTGAATGACCACAGTGATCGTATTGTGGACAGTTATCGTTTTTACATGCCCATTCCGCTAAACGACGAGCGTGAGGGATGAAGCTTCTAATATCGTCAGGGTTATAACCCACTTGAATACGATGGTCATCAACAATAATTGGGCGTTTTAAAATGGATGGATTTTCCTTAATAAAAGCCACTAATTGTTTAACGGTCATAGAATCAATATCTAAATTGCTTTCTTTGATAATCTTACTTTTTGTGGAAATGATATCTTCAGTACCATTTTCACTTTTCATCAATATATCGGTTAATTCTTTTTCGTTTAATGTTGCAACAAAGATGTTCTTTTCAATGAACGGAATATTCTGATCCAAGAACCATTTTTTGACTTTGCGGCAGGAACTACAAGAAGGTGAGGTGTAAATTTTAATCATATATAAGTAGTATAGCCATTATTTGATTATCTAGCAATTGATATTAGTCTCGTAAAAGACTAAACTAAATATCAAGGCGGTAAACTATTTTATGGCAGAACGTATTTTAACCGGTATCAAACCAACTGGACAATTAACTTTAGGCAATTATATTGCGGTTTTAAAGAACTTAAAAAACATGAACGACCGTGGCGAATGTTTTATTTTCATCGCGGACTTACATGCTTTAACTCTTCCAATTGATCCAGCAGTCTTAAGACAAAACTCTATCGACTTGGCAGCTTTTTATTTAGCCGCTGGTCTTGATCCAAAAAAGAACGCTTTGTTCCTTCAAAGCAGTGTTTCCGCTCACGCAGAATTAAACGCTATTATGCAGAATTATTTATACATGGGTGAATTATCCCGTATGACTCAGTTCAAAGATAAATCTGCAAAATTAAAAGAAAACGCTATTGGTTTAGGTTTATTCGCTTATCCTGTCTTAATGGCGTGTGATATCGTCCTATATGACGCCACCACCATTCCTGTTGGCGAAGACCAAGTACAACATATTGAGCTAACACGTGACTTAGTTAACCGTATTAACAATAGATATGGTGAAATCTTAACTATGCCAAAAGCGGAGCTCCGTAAAGTTGGTAAAAGAATCATGTCTTTAAGCGATCCAACTGTGAAGATGAGTAAATCCGATCCAAAAGGTGACATCTTTTTGAAAGATGAACCAGCGGTTATTCGTAAAAAGATTATGTCCGCGGTCACTGATATGGGTTGCGAAGTCAAATACGATGAAGAAAATAAGCCAGGTATCTCTAACTTATTACAAATCTATTGCTGTATGAAAGATATCTCCATCGAAGAAGCTGAAAAGAGATTTGAAGGCTATCGATATGGTGATTTCAAAAAAGCGGTAGCGGATGCAGTTATCGAAGAACTCGAACCATTCCAAAATAGATATAAAGAAATTATCGCAAATAAGAGTTATGAAGAAGCCCTTAAAGAAGGCGCTGAAAAGGCAAGCAAGATTGCTAATCAAACACTCAAGAGAGTGCAAAAAGCTGTGGGCTTACTTCAATAAGTTATTACTAAGTAATAAAAAGCAAGGTTTGATGCCTTGCTTTTATTTTATAAATGTAACACTTCTTTAATGCTTTTATATAAAGCTTCTGGGAAGGAGTTATCAGTTGGCTTTTCTTTTAATTTGGTACCAATATAGAATTTCACTTTTGGCTCTGTACCAGATGGTCTTACAGTAACGATACTACCATCTTCCAAATAGAGCTTCACAACATTGGATTTTGGTAAATTGATTGGAGACGTGCTTTGTTTTGTTAAGCGCACACTCTTTTCAATATCATCAACTTGCACCACTTTTAAGCCGTTGATTTCAATGAATGGATTATTATGAAGAGTGTTCATTAAGTTATCCATTTTGGCTTGGCCTTCACTACCGAAGAATTCCATAGAATAGGTGAGGTCTTGGTGATAGCCGAATCTCTTACTTAAATCATCCCATGCTTCATCTAATCTCATGCCTTTTAAGAAATAATACAGCGCCATTTCGCAGTACATGAGGATGGCTTGGCAGCCATCTTTGTCTCTCGCAAACGGAGCGATTAAGCAGCCATAACTTTCTTCATAGCCAAATTCAAACTTTGGACCATGACCAAGTTTTTCATAGTAATCAATTCTATTACCAATAAACTTAAAGCCCGTTAAGAATTCTTCCACTTTAACACCATAGTGTTCGGCTACATCTCTTCCTAAGGAAGAGGTAACGATTGTGTAGTACATGACACCATTATCTGAAAGAGTGCCTTTAGCTTTCTTTTGGGCGAAGATATAATCCATTAATAACGCGGCGGATTGGTTACCGGTTAATGTTTGATAACTACCATCTTTAGCTTTATAGCCTAAACCCACACGGTCACCATCTGGGTCAGTCATCACAATTAAATCCGCATCAATCTCTTTAGCGAGTTTAATTGGTTCAATATACGCTCTTGGATCTTCTGGGTTAGGAGATAAAGTGCCAGAGAAGTCTGGGTCTGGATCAACTTGGCTCATAACTGGGAAGATACGATAACCTAAGTCTTTAAAGATTCTCATGGAATTAACGTATGATGTACCATGATTTGGAGTGAATACTACTTTAAAGTTAGATTTGTCTAAATCTCTATTAATCGCGATAGATTCCACTAAACGGACATATTCATCATCAACTTTGTTATCTAAAAGGATGTTTTCGCCACGTTTATCAGTTTTTTGATATTCAACATCTAATTCGTTTGGTAATTCGGCGATAAGTTCTAATAAGCGTTTAATCTTATCTGGCACTAATTGGCAGCCAGTTTCATCATATACTTTGTAACCATTATATTGTTTTGGGTTATGGGAAGCGGTAATCATAATACCAGCGCACGCTTTAAGATAACGCACCGCGAATGATAATTCTGGTGTTGGTCTTAAAGAATCAAAGATATATGTTTTAATACCGAAATCATTTAATGTTTCAGCGCTTAAAAGAGTGAATTCACGCGACATGTGTCTATTATCATGAGAAATAACAACACCTTCTTCTTTCGCTTTTGGGAATAGTTCTAGTAAGTATTTAGCAAACGCCACAGTGGCTTTTCTCACTGTGAAGTTATTCATTCTATTAGTGCCTGGTCCAAGAACCCCTCTCATACCAGCGGTACCAAATTCCACATCTTTAAAGAAAGCATCATCAATTTGTTCTTGATTCATGTTTCTTAAGATTTCTTTGTCTTGTTCACTAACTCTATTAGAATTAAGCCAGCGTAAATAATTCTCTTGTGTACTCATAAATAAAACTCCCCTATTTATTATTGTCTAACATAGTTAGGATATTTGCAATTTCTTCTCTAGGTTCAGCAATAAATTCTTTTCTACTTAAATTAGTTAAAGGTTTAGGTAGATCACCAAAACCAATCTTATAAGCATGTAAGAATTGTTTGTTGAAACCAAACCTTTGTTTGAACACTCTATTTGCTTGGAAATCACCATATTTCTCATCACCAATGATTGGATGATTAATATAGGCAAGATGAACACGAATTTGGTGAGTTCTACCTGTTAAAAGCGTGACATCAAGTAAACTATAGTCTTGATATGATTTCATGACTTTATAAACCGTTTTAGCGGTTTTTCCTCCCTTATCTAAAGAGGCCACTGTAACGGTATTGGTTTTTTCATCTTTTCTTAAAGGAGCATTAATGGTGTCTTTATCTTTTTCCATTTTGCCCACGACCAAAGCGAGATAATGTTTATTAATTAAATCGTGATTCTTAAATAACTCGAATAACAACTCTAATGCCTCATGGTTTTTACCAAAGACCACCATACCTGAAGTATTTCTATCTAATCTATGCGCAGGACCTGGTTTAAAGGCTAGTTCTTTAGAAGGATCATATTCCCCTTTATAAATGAGGTACTCCACGACCATTTGATCTAAAGACTCATCTTGTGGAGCGCTTTTTTGCACTAGTAAACCACGTGGTTTATTGACGAATAAAACGTTCTCATCTTCATAAACAATCCAATCTTGGATTTGATTATTAGGTTGATAGGCTTTTTCTTTTAAGAATTCTTCGAATTGTTCTTCTTTAACGTAGATTGCCACTTCATCGTTTTCTTTAACGATAAACTTACGGTCTTCATGATGACCGTTAACCTTAACATCTTTTTTTCTGAATAACTTATAAATAAAAGAGTTTGGAGCGGATACAAGTAGCTTTTGTACATACTTCTCTAATGTCTGTCCTTCTTCGCTCTTTTGAATGATATATTTACGCATATTCTTATTGTATAAATAAATATTTATCAAATAAAGAGTGCATAATTAAAAATTTTTGTTATAATACTATTCGCACGTCCAAATATTGTTCAGCTACGGAGGAATACCCAAGAGGCTGAAGGGGCGGGCTTGGAAAGCTCGTAGACATGTAACAGTGTGCGAGGGTTCAAATCCCTCTTCCTCCGCCAAATAGATGTGTAACACGTACCAAGGTGCGTGTTTTTTTATTTTTTAGCGGTTATATTAATCTTTCTTTTTATTAGAACGGATAGTAAATGAGCGATAACAATCGCCACATAAATAAGCGGTTCCCTTGCTTGGGGAATGGAAAGGAACAATATTATAAGAACCACAGTGTGGGCACTTAATATTTGCTTTATCAGCGCCACTAATGGTTTCTAATTGTTCTTCTTTGACTTCGAGTTTTTTATTATCCATACTATTCCGCTGATGAGTGTTTTTTTGAGTTCGAAATCATTATACATATATGAGCGCACAAAACTGTCACACACAAAAAAAGCCATCAACGATGGCTTATTTGTCTATTTTTAAAGGCTAATTATCATCGAATATCGGCCAAGAATATTGGTACATATATTCCCCGCGATACATTCTAATTGCCTCTGGATTATTGTTCTTATATTCATAGGCATCACAGTCCACTTTACTAGTGTCGATATAGCATTCGTTATGTCTCTTAATAAAGACATCTGATGCCCCGATTTTAGCGAGTGTTTTTTGGATATCACTAATGAGATTTCGTAAGTAAGATGTATGATCTTCTTCCCATAAGACCGCATTAAGTTCGTTAATATTAATCGCAGAGCCTTCTCTATCGACAAGATACGCAAATAATTCTTTAGATTTGCTATAAGCAAACTTTAATGGTTGGCCGTCATGGAATACTTCAAAATTACCAAAGCATTTGATTTGTAATTTCTTGGTTGGAGTTAATTCCACTGGATATCTTAAACCGTTAATCTCTTCGAAGATTTTTTCTTGGTTAACTGGTTTAGTAACAAAGCCAGAAGCATGCATTTTCATAGCATCCAAAGCAAATCTATCAAAAGCGGTCACAAAGACTATATTTATTTTAGGATTAATATTTTTAAGGGCTTTGGCTAATTGAATACCGTTTAGTTTTGGCATTTCAATATCAAGGAAAGCGATATCAATTTTAGCGTTTTTGTTTTCATTCAACGCTAAAACAGGATTAGTGTAGGTCACAATATCCGCTGATGGCACAGCACTTCTTACCGATTCTTCTAATCTTGCTAATTGTAATTTTTCATCATCCACTAATAAAATTTTCATAATCGATCCTATTTATAAAATTTTACAGTAACTGTAGTGCCTTTATCAACTACACTATCAATGCTCATTTCACCATGACACATTGTGGACAAGCGATATCTGATGTTATTAATGCCGATATGATTGCCCTTATAGAAAGAGGGATCTTTTGTATCAAAACCAATACCATCATCGCTAATTTCGACAATATTGGCCTCTTCAGTCTCATATGTTTTGATGTTAATTGTGCCACCTTCAAGCTTTTGGAGAACACCGTGCTTAACAGCGTTTTCCACGATTGGTTGAATTGATAAAGGTGGGACTTTGAAGTCTTTTGATCGGATATCTAAGTTGACGTTTAGTCTTTCATCAAATCTAATCTTTTCTAAAGAAAGATATGTTTGAATGTGTCTTAATTCATTTTCAAAGTTAACAAGACCAGTTTCACTGATGGATGTAAGATTGGCTCTTAAATATTCAGTAAAATCATCTAAACCTTTTTGAGCTTTTTCTGGATCGATTTTAATTAAAGTCGAAATAGAAGAAAGAGTGTTATAAATAAAATGTGGTTGGATTTGAGAAACCATTAACTTCACTTCCGCTTCTTTTGTGCGTTTAGCCTCATTAATTAATTCCATGTTTTTCTTAACATTAACGAATAAGAATAATATTTCAATAGCGACGATAATTGATAAATACGCAATAGCGTAACCAGGAAGGGCGTTTTGAACAAGAATGGCAATTAATGGAATTAAGCAATAAAAAGCAAAGGCGACTTTTTCGGTGCGGGTAGTCTTCTTATTAAATGTTGTAAGCAAGAAGACAACAGCAAAGGCAACGAATTGAAAGCCTTGAGAGAAGAACATAAACTTTGTTCTTGTATAAACACCATCTACTGCATAGAAATACATATGACCAAAGATATTGACAATATCGCATGTCACATATATAGCGAATACCACTAAATTAAAGATGGTACTTATCTTCTTTATCCTTTTATCGATTGGTACAGCGGATATTGTGTAATAGTAAAGTAATAACACTTCAATGTTATTCATGATGTAGAACGTTGTATAGAAAGTAATGATTAAAGGATTACTCGTGTAATAAGTCTTAATAACTGTGAACGTTAAATAAGTCGCAAAGTGGACGATTGTAAAAACAATAAATATAAGGAAAACGACCTCATCTTTTCTTTTGTGCTTTTTTAAAAGCAAGTCGAGAGCGTGGATGAGAAATAAGGCTATTCCAATAACGCATACAGCAGCATTAAAAGTCGCTTTGATATCCATGATATAACTATTTTATCTAGATAAAATTATACACTATTACTTTTGATAGATACACGAAAAATAAAAAGGACCATTAAGGCCCTTATTATTTCGAATTGTTTTGGAAGGTTTATTCCGCTGGTTTTGCTTCGACGACTTCTGGTTGTTGTTCACTAACAACTTTTTCTTCGTCTTTCTTTAAAGCATTAAGACGGGCACTTCTACGTTGTTCTCTTTCACTAGCGCGGTCGAATGTCTTCGCATAGAAGAGCATAACGACGACACCTGCCACAGCACCAATAGCGGTAATGATTAAGCCCCAGAAATAGAGGTTTAAACCAAATAACTTTTTAAAGTTAGCGTTGAATTCTGTTAAGGCAGTAATGTTGTTGTATTTAGTGACTAAACCGAGAACAACATATGTTAAACCCCATAAGATAACTAATGCACAGATGGGATACCAGACGAGTTCAAAGATTGATACTGGTAATTTATTCTTTTTAGCCATAAATTAATTCTCCTTTAGTTAGCGGATTCCGCTTTTTGTTGTGGTTGGGAAGCTTTGGTAACTTCGTTAACAACTTCTTGATATGTTGCTTTCCAAACAGCTTCGTCTTTAGCAACAGCTTCGTTGAGCTTTCTGTTTAATTCATCAAAGATTTCTTTGAAGCCTTTGCCTTCTGGACGTTGTCTTCTACCTTCGGTCATTTCGAGAACACGTAATGTTTCATCTAATAAATCGAGTGTCTCGTTATCAGTGCAGTGAGCGTGTTGACGAGAGAAGCGTAAGAAACCAGTTAATTTAGCAAGTTCATTTTGCACAATGAAGTTACTTTGTGGTGTTGGTTTGCCTTGGCTTTCATTCATGACTTTTTGGAATTCAGCGAATGATTCTTCGAACACTCTCATCGCGAGCATTGATAAGACGACACGATACATTCTTTCATCTTGATCAACGAGTTTGATAAGTAATTGATCGATTTCATTGTTTTTAATACCATAGCTCACATATTGGAAGACGATGTCACGCATTGTTTCGGTTAAACCCACTGTCATATCGAATAATGTGACGAGTTGCGCGGTATCAACACGGACTTGGTCGCCTGCAGGCATTAAAATTGTGCTTTCATCTGAATATAGTTCAGATAAGAATTGGTTAATCTTTTCTCTGATTTTATCACCAGCTTCACCGTTATTCTTTAAGAAATCACCGAAAGGTGTACCTTCTTTTAAGTTGTCTTCAAGAATTTTCTTACGGTTGTTGTAGATTTCCATTGAATGATCTCTCTTGATAGAGTATTCAAGGGTGTCACGGATTGTGAGCAAATAGTGATAAAGTCTAAAGGTGTATAAACTAAAGTTATTCATGATTTTCTCCTTCCAAAATAAGATTTTCTAATTTGTAGACCCTGGAAATAATATGCTTAGCGTATTTCCTCGCACTTGGATGGCCACGCTTCATGCAATAACTATGCTCGTAATACTTACTGAACATAGTGATATCATTACCGGAATCACCAACAACATAGACATCTTCTGGTTTAATGCCCGTTAATTGGCAGTATCTTTCAACACCATTTCCTTTATTGCAACCCTCAGGGGTTAACTCATTGACTTGAACAGTCCAAGAAGATTCAATTTCTGGGAATTTCTGACGGAATTCCTTATTGAGTTCTTTAGCGATTTGCGCTTTTTTCTTCTTAAGACCGATGAAGATCATAATCTTAAAGATTCTCGCTGTTTCTAATTCCTTGATGAATAATTCATCATCGGCGACGAATGGTTCACGATAGGCAAATTGGAACCACCACCAGATCTTATAGAACCATCTAAAGATGAACGAGACCTTACGACTAGTTTTAATAATACATGGATGATTCTCAGTTGTCATTAATAAAGCGATAGGTTCGTACGCTTTTTCAATTGTTTCGACAATTTCTCTAATTTCTCGATTTGGCATTGCCTTATCGTAAATGAGTTTATCATCAGCAATAATTTGGCTAGAACAGCAGGTAATGAAGTCCACTGGTCTTTTGATTTCACTCTTTAAACGATCGGTAAATAGAGTCGAACGAGAAGTCACTAAGACTAATTTATTGCCCGCATCAATCCATCTACGTAAAAATTTCACATTCTTACGAGGAATGCAACGTCTGATATTTTTTGGATAAAATAATGTTCCGTCTAAATCGATAGCGAGTAATTTTGCCATGCCCCTATATTATACACGCGTACTTCCGAATGTCACATGTTTTTTAACGCGTTGAGCGAAAATAAAAAAAGCGGGTAAACCCGCTTCTTTTGCAATTTTGTTAGATTATGCGATAGGATTTTCCGCTTGGATGACGCCATATCCACCATCACGACGGATATAAACGACACTGATACGGTCATCTTCTTCATCTAAGTAGACAAAGAAATCATGTCCTAAGGCTTCCATTCTAAGAATGGCTTCATCAATTTTCATTGGTGTTAAATAATATGATTTAGCTCTAACGACGACATCTTCTTCTTTGTCGTCTGCTGCTTGTTCAAGAGATTCTTGGAATTGGACTGCGTCAATAAATGATGCGCGGCCACGAGAACGATCCATTCTGGTTTTAACTTTACGCATTTGACCGACGAGTTTGTCGATTGCTAAGTCGATAGCAGCATATAAGTCTTGATCTTCGACTTCAGCACGTAAAGGCATTTGAGGTAAGAAAATTGTGATTTCTACCCTTTGGGTTTCGCCATGCACACTGACGACAGCGCGGCATTCGACATCATCGTTAATAAGAAAAAATTTATCCATTTTAGACAACTTTTTCTCAATCGCCGAAGCAATGCCGTCTGTAACCTGGATGTTTTTGCCGATAATTTGGTATTTCATATGTTGTAACCTCCTTCCAAATTATGAAACAGAAGTTCTATCAACTTAATTATACCATTACATTTCGGCATTATGTATAAAAGTCTTAGTTATTTAACAACTTTTTGATTTGTTCAACTTTATCGAGCTTTTCCCATGGTAAATCAAGGTCAGGTCTACCAAAATGACCATAATTTGTTAATTCATGGTATTTAAAGCTTGGTTCAGTTAAGTTGAAATTTTTGATAATCATACCAGGACGGCAGTCGAAGACTTCTCTCACGATAGAGAGGATTTTGTCATCACTATAACTTGATGTTTTATATGTTCTAACGTTAATGGATAATGGTTGGTTAACACCGATAGCGTAGCTAAGTTGCACTCTTAAGCGTTTAGCAACACCAGCCGCACATAAGTTTTTAGCGATGTATCTTGCCATATAGGCCGCAGATCTATCGACTTTGGTTGGGTCTTTGCCAGAGAACGCGCCACCACCGTGCTCACATGTGCCACCATATGTATCAACAATAATTTTACGTCCGGTCACGCCTGTGTCGCCTGTTGGACCACCAATGACGAATTTACCAGTTGGATTAAAGTAAACTTTAAAATCTGTATTTAAGTTAAATGACTTGGCCACTTTCTTCATGATATTTTCCACGACATAATTCTTAAATTCATCTAAATCAATATTGTCATCGTGTTGGATGGACATGAGGATGGTATCAATACGAATGCTATTTGGATCAGTATAATCAATGGTCACTTGTGACTTCATATCAGGACGAGCGTGTTTAAAGACACCGGCTTTTCTTTGAGCAGTAGCTTCTCTCACCAGTTTATGAGCGATAGAAATCGCTAAAGGCATATATCCTTCGGTTTCATTAGAGGCATAACCAAACATAATACCTTGGTCACCCGCACCGATATCTTCTGGCTTAGCTTGAGAGACACCAATGGAAATATCATGTGATTGTTCTTTAACCTTCACCATCACTTCAACGTCGTGATAGTCTGTACCAAGTTCTGGTCTATCGTAACCAATATCCTTTAAGACATCTTTGACGATTTGAACGTAATTTGGTTGGACTTTGCATGTGATTTCTCCACCGATTAAGACAAAATTGTTACTTGCAAAGACTTCGCAAGCCACTCTCGCGTTTTTATCCTCTTTTAAACAAGCATCTAAAATAGCGTCTGCAATTTGATCGCACACTTTATCAGGGTGTCCTTCACTCACTGATTCTGAAGTAAATAAGATCTTTTCTTTTTCCATAACATATCTCCGTATAAATAAAGCCCTCCCACATTCATGGAAGGGCATTCTTTTTTCCTTCAACTTATCGCTCAAGGTTGTGGGAACCTTGCTAGAAGAGAGCACTTACTCGACGGGAGAGTTGCTATCGCGTTATTTCATCTTCTGCTACGCGATTCTTGATAAGCACGATTATTATAGGCTATTTGTACAAAATAGCAAATGAAACGATAAATAATTATCTATTTGTTTCAAGTCCAATGGCTAATTGATCAGGACAAGATGTTTCACCTGTTCTAGAACCACGGCACTTAATACCTTTTAATTTATTAATCACATCCTCAATTTTCATGCCCTCGATTAAACGACACAAGCCTTGCGTGTTACCCATGCATCCACCAACGATGGTAGCGTGCATAATCACACCATTCTCGTGTTCAATAATCATTTCTCTTGAGCAGACACCATTTGGTTTGAATGTGATTTTTTCCATAATTATTTAATTAATTTACCGTAAACTGTACCAGCGCAGCCCGCTGCATTGCTTTCATCGGTATCGATGTGGCAAGCTAATGCGAAGTCATCTCTGACACGAACGACGACATCACCAAAGACTAAGCTTCTGCCTGGGCAGTTAACTTCTAATTTAACGATTTGACCGTTTTCAACACCGAATTCTTTGGCGTCGGCTGGTGTCATATGAATATGACGTTTTGCAACGATGCAGCCTTCCGCTAATTCGAGTTCACCAGCAGGACCAACTAATTTGATACCTGGGGTACCGGCTAAATCACCAGATTCTCTAATGACGGCTGGAACACCTAATGTTCTAGCATCAGTAGCACTGACTTCGACTTGACCCGCTTTTCTGAAAGGTCCGAGGATGGAGACATTAGCAATTGTCTTCTTTGGACCAACGATGTCTAAACGGGAAAAGGAAACGAATTGACCTGGTTGGGATAATGGCGCTCTAACTTCTAACTTAGCATCAGCGCCAAATAATATTTTGAATTGTTCCTCTGTCACGTGGATGTGACGAGCACTTGTTTCAACTAAAATTTCTTTCATGAAATTGCCTTCTTTCTTGCGAGTAGTATTCTAGCAAAGTTCTAAATAAAATTCATTAAAAATGAAATAAAGTTTATTTTTTGTTGCAATAATATTTTTATCGTGCAAAATTAAGGCGAGGAAAATTTCATGGAAGAAATCGTCGAAGAATTATTAACTGATCGTATTCTTGCCGCTGTTAAGAACCGTAACGCTAAAGATATTAAAGAAATCTTTGAAACAGTTCCTAACATCGATATTGCTGAAGCATTAGACGAAGTCGATGATGCGGCGGTTTTTCTTTATATCTTCCGTACAGTTCCAAGTGAATACACTGGTGATTTCTTCACTGAACTCACAAGTGAACAACAAGAGATGATCATTAATGCTTTTACAGATAAGCAATTAATTGATTTATTAGAGAACTCCTTCGCTGACGATATCGTCGATACATTGGAAGAAATGCCTGCTAATGTTGTCGCAAGAGTTCTTAAAGCATGTCCTGCTGATTTAAGAAAAGACGTCAATAACCTTTTAAACTACAAAGAGAACACTGCTGGTTCAGTAATGACCACTGAGTATCTCGATATGAAAGATGATTTGACTGTTAAAGATGCTCTCAAGATTATTCGTAAACGTGGTAAAGATGCCGAAACTGTTTACACAGTATTCGTTAGGGACTCCAAACGTAACCTTTTAGGCACCATTAACTTGGATGATTTAATCTTTGCTGATGAAGACGAAGTCCTTTCTGAAATTATGGACCGTGACTTTGTCACATGTAATGTTAATGACGACCAAGAAGAAGTCGCTAATATGTTCAAACGTTACGACCTTAACGCTATGGCGGTTGTGAACAATGAAAACAAAATCATTGGTATCATCACCATCGACGACGTGGTCGACATCATCGTTGAAGAAGCGACTGAAGATATCGCTCACTTAAATCAAATCTCTAATATGGACGAGCCTTACTTAAAGACTCCTGTCTATAAATTAGTTTTGAAATGTGTTCCTTGGATAGTTGTTTTAATGGTCTTACAAGTATTTTCAACCTTAGTTCTTTCTAAGTTCCAAAACGCTATGACGGTATTTGCTATATTGCCTGTTTTAGTACCATTATTAACCGATGCCGGCGGTAATGCTGGTGGCCAAACCACTACCCTTATCGTTCGTTCTATTTCTTTGGATGAATTCGGAAGAGGCGACTTCAAGCGTGCTGTTTGGAAAGAATTCAGAGTGGCTCTCTGCATCGCGTGCATTATTTCAATCTTCGCTTTCGGCTTATTAATGTTAGAAATGACTTTTGATATTGCCGATGTTTCAGGACCTGCAAAAGCTCTTGGTGTGAGTAAGATTGTTGCTATGCTAGTGACTGCTTCTCTAGTGTCATGCACATTATTTGTCACTATGTTAGTAGCAAGATTGGTGGCGTGTATGTTCCCATTCTTAGCCAAGAAGTTGAAACTCGATCCAGCTGTTGTGTGTGGTCCTTTCAACACCACAATTGTTGATGTTATTTCCTTATTAGTTTATTTCTTCCTCTGGACATTTGTGTTCAGTCACATGTTAGGACTTTAATTTATGAGCAAAAAAGAAAATACATGGGAACTAATCAAGTTCCTTATTACTGGTTTGGTTTGCGCTGCTGCAGACTTTTTAACCACCTCTTTATTCTTAAAAGTATTCGCCTTTTTACCCGGTGCCGTTCAATCAGCGACCGCTTTATTACTTGGTTTTATCGTCGGTGTGTTTTTAAACTACATTTTATCAACATATTGGGTGTTCAAAGGTAAGCAAGATAGCAAGGTTACTAAGTCAGTTGGCTTTATTATCGCCTTTGTTATTTTAAGTATTATTGCCTATGGTTTAAGTTATGGCACATATGAATTATGCCGCATCATCATTAGTAATGGCCTTGGCTTAAATATTAATGAGGCTAACATCGGTTATATCTTCCAACCAAAGCATTGGTTAGAAGCTTTATTCTGGTTATTCATACTAGCGTTCTTCCTTAAGACTTTAGTGGGTCTTATTTGGAATTACTTCACCAGAAAATACATCCTCTATCGTCGTAAATAATTCGTATTGGAATATGATAAAAGTCGCGAACAATTCGCGATTTTAACATATTTTAGCAACATGTCCCCCACATCAATTTGATGGTTACCTCTATAGGTGGGGGATGAATTGCTAATTATAAATGTTTACAAACGCAAGCAAATATCTATATAAAACAACAAATATTTGTTGAGAATATATCAATAAATTGATATAATATTTATAGAAATAAGGATATGGGGAAAAGATGAAACAAGGATTTTGTTTTATTGTCCCCTTTTATTTGTCTCAATATTTTTATGAAAAGAATTGCTTATAAGTATCGTATCTATCCTAACACTGAGCAAAAAGTATTCTTTGCTAAATGCTTTGGCTGTGTTCGTTTCTTTTATAACAAGTCTCTTTCTGATATGAATGAGATATATCAAAGCACTGGTAAATTTAAAAATATTACTCCTGCTTCATATAAGGAAGATTATTCGTTTTTAAAAGAAGTAGACTCACTTGCTTTGAGTAATGCTCAACTTAATAGAAACACCGCTTTTAAGAGTTTCTTTTCTCACAAAACAGGTTTTCCTAAGTTTAAAAGTAAAAGAAATGATCAATCTTATACCACGAATAATCAAGGAAGTGTGAAGTTTTCTAATAACAATAGATATATCTCTATTCCTAAATGTCCTCGTATTAGAATTAAAAAACATCAAGACTTTATCGGTACGATTAAATCCATTACTGTTTCTATGACTACTGATAACAAATATTACATTTCTTTATTAGTTGAAACCGATGTTGAGCCATTAAAAGAGAGCATAAACACCATTGGTCTAGATTTAGGTTTAAAAGACTTAATCGTTGATTCTAATGGTAAGAAATACAAGAATCACAAATACTTAACTAAATCACAGAATAAACTTGCTAAAGAGCAAAGAAAACTCTCTAAGACGATTAAAGGTAGCAATAATAGAAATAAACAACGAATCAAAGTTGCTAGATTACATAAACATATTCAAAACCAAAGAAACGATTATCTCCATAAACTTTCAAAGAAAATCATTGATGAAAACCAAATCATTTGTATTGAAGATTTGAAAGTAATAGATATGGAACATAAGAATAAACTAGCAAGAAACATATCTGATGCTTCTTGGTCTAGATTTGTCACAATGCTAATTTATAAGGCCGATTGGTATGGAAGAAATGTTGTTAAGGTTCCTTCTGACTATCCAAGCAGTCAATTATGTTCTATATGTTCTTATAAAAACTCAATCACTAAAGACCTCGCTATTAGGAAATGGACTTGTCCTAAATGTGGGTCTATTCATGATAGAGATATAAACGCTGCAAAAAATATTCTAAGTAAGGGAATTGAAATACTTACAAAGGATGGGACACATCCGGATAGCTTGTTTATGCTTGGCTCGTTAGAGTCATCGAGCAAGAAGCCCCCGCTTCTTTAAGTGGTGGGAGTATGTCACTATATTTATCATTCGCATACAGCAACATACTCATATTTAAGGTACATTTTAGGTTTTTATAATAGTATCAAAGCATGAACAATAGAGTTGCCCTCGTTCCATCTTACGAACCAGATTTTAATTTACTCGATGTCGCTAAAGAGTTACTCGAGAATGATTTTAATGTGGTTGTCGTTAATGATGGTAGCGGAGAAAAGTACAACGAAGTATTTAATAAACTTCCTAAAGAAGTCCACTATTTGAGTTATGAAACTAACGGTGGCAAAGGTTATGCCTTAAAGTATGGCATGAAGTATATCAAAGATAACTTTGAAGATTACGTCGTTGTGACTATGGATTCAGATGGACAGCACAAAGTCAAAGATGCAATACGTATTTGTGAAGAATGTGAACTTCAAGAAACAGATTCCTTAATACTTGGTAGCCGTTTCTTTGATAAGAAAGCACCATTTAAAAGTAGATTTGGTAACTTTATGGCGAGAACATCATTCTTAATTTCCACTCACCATAAGATTTACGATACTCAAACAGGTCTAAGAGCGTTCAAATCTAATTTATTAGATATGATGATTGGCATTAAAGGCGATCGTTACGAATATGAAATGAATGTTCTTTTAGAAGCCATTAAAAGAGAAGTCCCAATTAAAGAAGTGAAAATTGAGACTATTTATATTAATAACAACGCTGGTACCCACTACAATCCTTTCAAGGATACAATGAAGATTTTTAAAGAGGTCATTAAATTCTCTCTTTCTTCATTAATTGGTTTTGGTGTTGACTACGCGGCTTTTACACTATTAACTTTAATTCCGAGTGAATGGCCATATTGGTTAATTATGTGCAACATAATCGCGAGAGTCATCAGCGCTTCTGTTAATTTCACTATTAACTATAAGTTAGTGTTTAAGAGTAAGAGCAATGTGCTTTTAGCAATTGTTAAGTACGCTTGTTTAGCGTTATTCATCTTAGGATGTGGTACGTTATTCCTCTGGTTACTTGTTGATAAAGCAGGTATGAATAAATACCTTGCCAAAATCCTTGTCGAGGTTACAATGTTTATTATCAGTTGGCTGATTCAAAGACTATTCGTCTTTAGAAAAGGAAAGAAAGAGTGAAGAAGTTTGTCTTACCTATCGTTGCTACTTTAGTAGGCACATGCTTTGTGACCTATTCTTTTCTTGATACCTTTATCATTCCTAAAAATACAAGAAAAGTAAGTTTTACTTTTGATAACAGTAATCTTAATATTCCAATTGGGCCAGCATTAAATCCTTCCTCATCTAGCAATCAACCAAACGAATCATCAAATAATTCAGGTAATAGCAATTCCTCGGGAAATTCAAATAGTTCATCTCAACCAACTGCTCAGCCTCAATATTCTCACGACTACTATCCAGAACAATTAACCGTTGAAGAAATATCTAGTCTTTTTACCAAAGAAGCAATCTTTATTGAAAGAGGCGGTTATTCTGATCCTGATATTTATATCAATATCACCACACATAGAGACGCTGAAGATACCACTACATATTATGTAGCGGATATTCGTCTTAAAAACTTAGGCTACTTTAGAGCGGGCTTGGCCCATGATACTTTTGGTCAAAATGTCACTGAAAGAACGAGTGATATTTGCACTAGAAAGAAAGGTCTTCTCGCCATTGATGGCGATACCTATGGTTCACAAGAGGGTGGCTATGTTGTAAGAAATGGTAACCTAGACGCTAAGGCAATTAGAACCACAAAGAACTTAGAACGTCGTAAACCAGATGACTTAATAATTAAGAAAGATGGGACATTTGAAATTATCGATGAACGTGAAACTTCTTTTGACGAAGTTAGAGCGATGGATCCATACCACGTCTTCTCTTTTGGTCCGGCTTTAATTAATAAAAACGAAATTACCGTGACTGAAAACGATGAAGTCGGCACTGCGATGGGTGGCAATAAGAATCAAAGATGCGCGATGGGCATCATTAATCCAGGACACTATGTCTTTGTGGTGTCTGATGGCAGAATGAAATCTAGCTATGGGTTATCCTTGTTAAGCTTAGCCAATATTATGAAAGACTTACATTGTGAAACAGCATATAACCTTGATGGAGGTGGCTCCGCTACTATGTATCTTGGAGACGGAGAAGGAAACGCGACTAATAAGAGTCACTTAATTAACTATCCTCATCAATCCACTCAAGGTTTACCTGATAAACCACGTATGCAACAAAGGGAGGTGAGCGACATTGTTTACATCGGAAAAAATTTCTAAAAATGTCATGCGCACCTTATTCATCTATATTGGTATAACTCTATTTGTTGTCTTGTTTTCCACTATTTATGAAATAAACAGCCATAAAGTTTATAGCGCTGATATGGTGTTTGCCTTTATCTATCCTTTGATCTTTGGAGTAGGGATGTATGTTTTGTTACGCTTTATTCCAATTGCTAGAGTACCAGGAGTTATACCTGCGACTATTTATAATTTTGGGGTGGCAATGTTAACAGTGCGTAGCATTTTCATTGGTGTTTTAAAAATTTATGGCACCACCAATAGAGCAATGGTTGTCATCTATACTGTTTTAGCATTAATATTCATAATTATCGGATTTGGTCTATATTTATTTATTATTATTAAAGGAATAATAGAAAAGCGTCGAAAATCAAACAGGTTAACGATTGAATAAAAACTGCACTTTGAAGTGCTTTTTTTATTTATTTTGAAAAATATGTGACCTAAAATAAGAGTATATAAAGGAAGGTATATATAATGAAAAAAGTTCTTCAATTTGCAGGGCTAATTTCTTTAGCTTTAGCAGTCGTTGCTTTCATTTTAATGTTGGCAACACCAGGTATCGTCTTAACAAACGGTAATTCACAATACGTCTATAAGGGAACAGTCGTATTATTCGGAAGCAAAGAATCAGCAAGTATCGCTGGCATTATCACATTAACAAGTGAAACAAAGCCATCTGTTCTTGCTCTTATCGGCTTTATTTTAGTCATCGTTGCTTTAGTGATCCTTTTATTAGGCGTCATTCTTCCACTCTTAAAAGTCAAAGCGTTAGAAAAGTTTGCTGGTGTTTTAGAAATCGCTGCATGCGCCGCTTTAGTCGTAGCAGGTATCTTCATGTTCTTAGCGGTTCCAACATTCTTCGCTGCTAACGAAGTTGATGTTCCAAAGAGTGCTGGTCTTGGTGCTGGTTGGGTTATCGGTGGCATTCTCAATATCGCCGCTGGTGCATTTGCCATTTTACCAGCAGCCGCAAACTTCTTTGGCAAGAAGAAATAATTAATTGTTAAATTAATATCAATTAGGGGGCTTTAAAAGCCCTCTTTTTGTATCTTATATAAATAGTTCTTGTTTTTTATCTTACGATTTCTTACAATAATCAAGCAGTTCGATGCGCGAGTGGCGGAACTGGTAGACGCGTACGTTTGAGGGGCGTATAGGATTCCCTGTGTGAGTTCGATTCTCATCTCGCGCACCAGAAGAATATTACTCCAACGTTTGTTGGAGTTTTTCTTTTCTTTCGATGTACCACTACTATGAAATATTTTTTATCGTATCGTTTGACACTACTTAAATTAATGATTATATTTTTCTTGTAGTTAGCCATAACTAACTTATATAGCCATAAGGTTTCATATGATGGTAATAAGCGAAGACGGGTTATATGCTAGATTCATCAATGAAACAAAACAAGCAATAGGATTTATTATATAGCCTCCTAATATATATTTAGTCCTAAAATACCAACAAAAAACACACCTTTGCTTGGGGTGTGTTTTAATTTTTAATAATTGTTAATTATTGAAGTTTAGATTGATCAAATCCTTTAAGCACTTTCGCTAATGGGCGAATGACTTTACGAACATTGCCATCAACAAATGGATTTCTTAAGTGATTTCTTTCTAAGAGTTCTAAGAATGGATATTTACCACCCATCTTGCAGAGTTTGATATATTTCTTCCATGTCTTTTCATGGTTCTTCATATTCTCAACAGCGAATTGGAAGGCCACGACTTGAGCTAAAGTATAATCGATGTAATAGAATGGGGAACCAAAGATATGACTTTGTCTCATCCACCATGTACCTTTGGCTAAGGTTGGGCAATCGTCATACTTCTTATGTGGAGTATAACGGGATTCGATTTCCTTATAAGCTGCACATCTTTCTTCGTGTGTCGCGGTTGGATGTTCATAAACCCAGTGTTGGAATTCATCAATGGTAATACCATATGGTAAGAATTCAATAGAATCAGCGAGGTGGGCGAATCTATATTTTTCAGCATCCTTGCCGAAGAAACCATCCATATATGGCCAGGCAAAGAATTCCATACTCATGGAGTGGATTTCGCAGCTTTCTAAAGTAGGATTCATAAGTTCAGGAACTTTGATTGGACTACTTAAGTAGGCTTGGAAAGCGTGACCACCTTCGTGGCATAAGACATTAACGTCACCTTGTGTGCCGTTGAAGTTAGAGAAGATGAATGGAGATTTATAATCTGGGAAATAGGTGCAATAACCACCTGGGGCTTTACCTTTTCTAGCATCTAAGTCCATGAGTTCATATTTAACCATGAAGTCAAAGAACTCTTTACTTTCTGGACCTAAATCGGCATACATCTTTTGCGCTTGTTTAACTAAGTATTCACGATCACCCGCTGGTTTTGGATTACCACTCTTGAACATTAAGTTATAGTCAAAGTATTGTGGATTTTTAATACCAAGGCGCTTCATTTGTTCTTTATAGAGCTTGTTACAAACTGGAACGACTTCTTTAGCGATTTGTTCACGGTAAACCTTCACCATATCAGCGTTATAGTCGGTTCTGCCTAACATATAGTAGCCGAGTTCAGTGAATGACTTATAGCCAAGTTTCTTAGCCATAGCGTCTCTTAAAAGGACTAATTCACCATATATTTCACCGATACGTTGTTCGTGTTCACCTAGCCATTTATCCATGGCTTTAGCGGCTTCTCTTCTTGTTTCTCTATCACTATCTTGTAAGTACTTACCTAATTGTGAAAGATTTAATGTTTCGTCTCTAAATTCAATTTGCGCACCACCGAAGATTAAATCATATTCACTAGTGAGCTTATTGATTTTCATCATATCTGGCATGATCTTTTCATCAAATGTCTTTAAAGCGAGATCATATTTCTTAAATAAGAAAGAACCAAATTTCTTTTCTAATTCTGGACGATATGGAGCGCCCGCTAATAATTTGGTCACTTCATCGCTATATTTAGCAAATGTTGGGGATACTTCATCTAAATAGTCTTGCGCTTTAGCGTATTTCTTATTTGTGGTATCACAAGAATATAAGACATAGATGATGCTTGTTTGAGTTTCAATCTTACTGTTATATTTGTTTAACTTTTTGATAACCTTAGCCGCTTCATCAGCGTTCTTGCATTCTTTTAATTCTTTAATGAATTCATCCATTTTAGCGGCGAACTTTTTGATGTTTGGGACAACGAGTTTATAGTCGCTAAACTTAATTGCGTTTCTTTTCATAATGTATTTTCCTTTCCTAAATATTACATGGTTGATAACTCAACCGTCCTTCCTATTGTATATAAACGCTTATATATAGACAAGAAAAAAGCACTTTTTAAAGTGCCTTTTAATTGATAATATCTTTAGTTTTAAATTTAAGTATTTTATAGATGAATCTGGTGGGGAAGAATGAGATCCAGAAGTTATATCCTAAGACATCAGCGTTATATAAAACAACGTGCTGACGATAGAGTTTTTCCGCTTCTTCTACATTACCAGAAATAAGTTCAAATTCCGCGTCATTTGTGACTTTATCATTGTCTCTTGCCACATACATGAAGTATTCAGAAATAGAGGTTAGTAATTCTCTGGCCTTTTTGGCCTCTTCTCCATCTTGGTGTTCAATGACTTTTAAATCAAAGTTCGCTAAAGCGTCTGCTTGTTTTTTGTCCACTTTGATGTTGTGTTTATTAATGAGGGCAGCTAGCTTATCAAGATTATCCTTTTTGTTGGTTAAAATTAAAAATAAATCTCCGTCATGATGGCTCATAATTGATCTAAAAGAAATGACGAAAATAATATCGATGACTAAGAAAATGGCGTATAAACCCACAATTGCGATAGCGATGTTACGAAGGATGATAAGCGCTAGTTCCATACGAGCATTGTAGCACACTCGTTAATGGCGAGATACATAAAGTTGACTAATATTATCAAAATTTGAGATAATATTAATTGGAGGTTATAAGTATGGCAAAACCTATCGTCGCAATTCTGTATGACTTTGATAAAACATTATCCACTACTGATATGCAGAATTACACCTTTATTCCTAACCTTGGTATGACTCCTGATGAGTTCTGGGGTGAGACAGGAAAACTATCAAAACAATTTGAAGTTGAAAGAATTCTTTCCTATATGTACTGCATGATTAAGATTGCCAAAGAAAAAGGCATTAAAATCACTAAAGAGTATCTTAAAGAATGTGGTAAAGCTATTAAGTTCTTCCCAGGTGTCACTACTTGGTTTAAACGTATTAACGAATACGCTGCTGAAAGAGGCATCCAAATCGAACACTATTTAGTTTCTAGTGGCACTAAAGAAATCGTTGAAGGTTGCTCCATCTATGACGAATTCAAACAAGTTTATGGCTGTGAATTCTTATACGATGAAAACGGTGAAGCTTGTTGGCCAAAGATGGCTATTAACTTTACACAAAAAACTCAATTCTTCTTCCGTATCGCAAAAGGCGCGATTAAAGCCACTGACGATGCTGGTGTTAACGAAAAGACTCCAGATCACCGTGTTGAATACAAAAACATCATCTATGTTGGTGATGGAATGACTGATATTCCAAGTATGACACTCGTTAAGAAAAACGGTGGTCATAGTATCGCTATTCATCCAAAGGATGATAAAGAAGTCGTTCAACAAATCTATGATGACAACCGTTGTGACTTCATTGTTGAGGCCGATTACAGCGCGAATGGTGAGATGGATAAAGTCGTCAAAATGTTAATTGATTTAATTTCCGCTCAAGAAAAATTGAAGAGAAAAGAGATTGCATTAGCGAACAAATAAGGTAGATTTTTCTACCTTTTCTTTTCCTACAATGCTATCATCTAGTTATAATAGGTGATTATTATGAAGTATCAAGTTGGTCAATTAGTCATAGGGACCGTTTATAATGTTAAGCCTTATGCACTCTTTATGTCGTTTGAAGATGGAGCGACAGGTTTATTACATATTTCAGAGATTTCTGATTCATTTATCCGTGATATTGAAAAGTACGGATCAGTGGGTGACCAAATTAAAGTGAAGATTCTTTCTATTGATAAAGACAACGGATTCTTAAGAGTGTCTTATAAGCAAGTTCCATCCGAAGAAATGTTTACAAGTCACGTCAATCAAAGAAGAATGCCCACCACTAGTGAGGATGAATTCTTACCACTAAAAGAAAAATTAGATACTTGGATAAAAGAAGCTTACGAGAAAATCGATAAGGAGAATTAGTATGCTTGATTTAAGATTAAACAAACTTATTACCAACAACATCATGCTTGATTATGAAAAACAAGTACAAATCATCAACAGAATGATTATGGACAAAACAGGTGCGGGTAATGACTTTTTAGGTTGGGTCGATTGGCCAGTCAATTACGATAAAGAAGAGTTAGCAAGAATCAAAGAAGACGCTCAATATGTGAGAGATAACTATGACATTTTAGTGGTCTGTGGTATCGGTGGTTCCTATTTAGGCGCACGCAGTGCTTTAGAAGCACTCAATGGCTTAAAGAGCCAAGATAAACTTGAAATCATCTTTATGGGTCAAACATTCTCCCCTAATTATGTTGCTCAAGTGATGGAATACCTTAAGGGTAAAAACTTCGCTATTAACGTCATTTCTAAAAGTGGCACCACCACTGAAACAAGTATCTCTTTTAGACTCTTAAAAGAATTATTAGAAAAACAAGTTGGTAAAGAAAAAGCGAGAAAAGCCATCTTTGCCACTACCGATAAAGAAAAAGGCGCTTTAAAAACATTAGCCACAAAAGAAGGCTATAAGACTTATGTCTTACCAGGCAACATTGGTGGTCGTTATAGTGTCTTTACCGCTGTTGGTACTTTCCCACTTGCCTGTGCTGGTATTGATGTTGAAGCATTAATTAAAGGCGCTAAACAAGCTAGAGAAGAAATCGAATCTCAACCATTAGCAATCAATAAGTGCTATCAATACGCCGTGATGAGAGATTATATGTATCGTCACAATAAACCAGTTGAGATGTACGTTACTTATGAACCACAAATGAGTCAAATCAGTGAATGGCTTAAGCAGTTATTTGGGGAATCTGAAGGTAAAGAACATAAAGGTTTATTCCCAAGTAGCGCGACATTCTCCACTGACTTACATAGCTTAGGCCAATATGTTCAAGATGGTACACCATTATTATTTGAAACCATTATCAATGTTTTAAATCCAAAAGATGACATCGTCATCCCACATGATGATGAGGATTTAGATGGCCTTAATTATTTAGAAGGTAAGAACTTAGCGTTCGTTAATCAAAAAGCTTTCGAAGGTACATTACAAGCCCATGAAGATGGCGGTGTTCCATGCAACGTTATTACCGTTGATAAATTAGATGCTTATAACTTAGGTTATCTCTTCTACTTCTTTATGAGAGCGTGCGCGATGAGTGCTTATTTACTTGAAATAAATCCATTTAATCAACCTGGTGTCGAAGTTTATAAGAAGAACATGTTCCACCTTTTAGGCAAAAAAGGATATTAAAAACTATAGATAGTTTGCTATTCAGAAAGTCGCATTAAAATATGCGATTTTTTGATTGACTATATTTATATATAAGTGATATATTATTTAGGCGCATTGTTAATCGGATGCTTAGCTCAGCTGGGAGAGCATCACCCTTACAAGGTGGGGGTCGGCGGTTCGAGCCCGTC
>JAEEGK010004708.1_pt1 | contig 33297 bp, 28 predicted proteins | sample 8958771 | NCBI WGS metagenome assembly JAEEGK01 (sample SAMN16246547, study PRJNA631951) | gut metagenome | biome: gut microbiome; feature: rumen; material: SC-attached | host: Bos | place: Iran: Karaj | collected 2018-10 | reverse complement strand
AGAACATATAGGAAAACAATAGTTTAAGCACTATCATGGCCTGGCTAACCATCTTTACATTTGAAACCTGATCGTCTTCACGCCATAAAATGGGGAAGAATTTCACCTTATAATTATAAAAGGCCTGTCCCAAAACCATACAGTAATTAAACATCAAATTGTCTTTATATTTAGTGTAAAACCCACTCTTTAGAATTTCAACCCTATACATGTTAAGGCCTGAGCCAAGGTCGTAAATCTTTTTTCCGCATCCTATGGAATAAATCATGTTATACACCCTGTTTCCGAAAGAACGGAATGCAGAATATCCTTCTAATTTAGAACCCTTCATGAACCTTGCACCAAGGAAACAGTCATAGTTTCTGTACTCTTTATTCTTTAAATAGGGCAATATATTAGAAATGTCTCCCTGATCGTCTCCGTGAAGCATAATCACGTAATCAAAGCCTTTATCGATTGCATACTTAAAGGCCACCTTCTGTGAACCTCCAAGGCCATAATTTTGGTCATTCCTAAGTAGGCTTACCTTAGTCTTTATCTGATTTTCTTTAAGATAGTTAACAACTGCCTCGGCACCATTATCCGTGCTCCGATTATTTATCACTATCACTTCACTTAAGTAAGAGCAAACTTCATCATTTAATTGACCAAGCACACGTACAATCTGCTTTTCGCAGTTGTACATGGGTATAAAAAGTAATATTTTATCTTCCATTCTTTCTCCAATTTATAAATGTAGCACTACAGCACAAAATTACAACATACATGCAATAGATATACGCGTGATAATACATATTTGCGCCAACAGGCATTAGAAGCGACATTGCAAGCAAATAGACGTCAAGTATCAGAGCTATGGTTGCCAGTCCTGCCTCATTAAATTTCTTTTTGAAGCATTTTATAATTCCTAAAATAATAATCACAACGCTTGCAAGCAGTTCAATCACAAACAGAGCTGTATATATACCAGAATCTTTTAAAAAGTCTATGTATTTAAGTCTTGGAATTGTAATCATAGCGGCAAGAGAATTCTTTGCCTCAATTCTCTCCCACGTATAACGCCCCGGGATAACCTGAAGGTCTGCATCGCCCACGCTCCAAAGAGTACGATCAAACATAGGAAGGCCTGTACCTTCACCCTTATACTCTTCTACGTAAGCCGCATTCTTAACCTCTATAGCGCCAAGAAACATATGCCACTGGGTCTTTAAGTAAATAGGCAGGTTGCGAATCACAAGGCTCTTATAAGCTGCAAGGAACGCATCTGACGCTTCTTTTCCCGCTCTTGATTGATTAATATCCGCGTAGCCTTTAGAGAAATTAACTCTTCTGTATCCTTCGCCCGAGAACTCTTTAATCACTTCTATGGGAGTAATTGCTCCTATTGCCTCAAGGTCCTTTTCTACACCTTCATATGAAAGGTTTGTATTATCGGAGCATAAAATGTTATGGAGCGAATTAAAGGAATTTATTATCGAATAGTCGCTTCCGTAATACTTCTGCGCCCCTACCTTAGAAGGAAGAGAGAGAACAAAATGCACTGCAAGTAGTGCTATTACAAGCACTGCTGCTTCTTTAAGCTTAGGCTTATATACAAAAACTAAAAGTGCTATAAATCCAAGAATCGAAACGATTATTCCTTCGGATCTAAATACAGATAAAAAGCCTGCAAATAAAAGCAATGAAATAAGTTCAAAGTTGCTTCGCTTTCTCTTTTCTAAAATATCAAATAAAACGATTGAAACAAATAATAAGGTTAAAGAAGCGTTATACTCTGCACGTTCAGGGTTTGTAGCAACCGTGAAAGAATCTGCAAACATAATCATTGGAAGCACTAAGAATCTTGCCCACTTAACATTTTGAAGTGCATCACTTTTCTTAATTCGATTATAAATATATCCAAGCACGGCCACAAAAAGAATGGTCTGAAGCACGTTTATAGCGATTGCATGAGGAAATACCATCATTGAAGCAGTGTAGAGGCATGATAAGTAGATTCCATGCCAGTATTCAGGCATAAGCCTTATGGCATAAGAAAACGGGATGCAGTTATCTCCCCCTGCTTCAAAAACTCCCGGCCATAAAAGAATTGTTGAAAGTACGCTTATTGCCATAAGCGCACCGAAAATGATTCGAGTTTCTTTATCAGATTCTTTATTTATAAACCAAAATACTAACTTCCACAAAAAGAAGATAATAACCGCTGCCAGTACTTTAGATATTGAATAGGTCATTACCTGTTCAAACTTAACGCTGAATTTGTCACTTAAAGGCACGCTAAAAAACACTTCACTTGCTCTACTTGGAATAAGCGTAATTCGCTCAAACAAAAAGGACGCGATAAAATGAAGTAATGGTAATATCCACTTATTGTCTATCTGAATTTTTTTACTAAATGTAATTCTAGATGCCATCTATACTGTCTCTCTTTGATAATAAATACGCAGGCCACACAGGTAACAGAGTGTAAAGGTACAACGCATACCTAACCATTGCAACAGGCCCCAGCAAGTATGTAAGCCACAATAGAGCTAAGAATATAAACTGTATGCAGCAACCTTTCTTAACACTTCCGCCCATATAAAAAGCCATTATTAGTGCGATATACATGAATGTAGCCGGTGCAAAAAGCCATGAAATAAACGGCATTTTCTGCACAATCGGTCCGTTCTCAAACTGCTTATATAAGCTTAATAGACCAGGCAATTTTGAATTTAATTCTCCGGGTTGCATCACTACAATCGGCGTATAACCTTCGTCACCGAAACTATAAATGATGTAATGAGGCCATGGATAATAGAATCCGTATGTGTTCTCTAAAAATGAATCAACATATTCTTTGGGATAGAGCTTAAATAGATTTAGCCACAATGAGAAGAACTCTTTCTTCTCACTCTCATAAAGATTCTTTCTCAAACTTCCTTTTGTTGCATCAGCTATTTCAGGCACGTAATAGCCGTACCAAGCTTTGTCATCAAAGAATCGCTCAACCTCTTTTGCATATTCTTCGGGAAGTTCGTCATAATGATATTTATACACCCTCATTATCTGTTGACAAGGAACCGAAAGCATCTCGGTTTGAGATGTGCCTCCAACCGTCACAGCTTTTGAAATAGGGTATTTGTATATCACATATATAAAGATTGTAAGTAAAAGCATGGTGAATGCTTTTCTCTTGTTACAATCTGATTTAGCTAACATATATACAAAGAACGGAAGCGTAAGAATAAGTGCATATATTGCATTATTTCTTAAAATGCATACAACAAGTGCCAAAATAATCCAGTGCACTATATTTGATTTTTTATTAAAAAATGCCTTTTTATCTTCTATCAGAAATAAATTTAAAAACAAAAAATCAGCCACAGCAATTGCAAAAATACTGTCCTTTGTGGCAGTAAACACAAATATAACAAAAGGGGGAAAAGCCACAAAGAAAAGAAGTGCAAATACATGCATCCATGTAGGCGCTTTTCTTCTATGAAGAAGATACAGTACAAAAGCACATCCTACACCCATAATAAGCATTTGGACAAGTGTATACGCCAAGATTCCCTTATTGAATGAACCTGTAAGCTTATGAACAGTATCAATCAAAAAACCGATTAAATAAGTGTGAATTACGGGATGATGCTCTGTCACTTCTCCCATCATGTATGTGTCATATTGCCATGAGGCATCATAACAGTAAAGACCGGGATATAAAGCTAACAGAGTTGGTAACCATAGAACCAATATAACCGCAAAAGAAAGAAAAAAGTACACCCATGATTTTTCTATCTTTACATTCAAAATGGATGGCTTCCCTATTTGCTTTTTTTTTCGTTTATCAAGGCAAATATATATGCAAGAGATAACGCAAAGGAAAACTCCGCATAACACTATAAAAAGGCCAATCAATAGCCCTACGTGTTCTATTCCTTTATAGTGCTTTGCCGAAAAACCAAGCACCATAAAAAGGCTAATAAGAATAGCCGGGATTATTGCATTCTTTATTCTGTTTTTATTTGCTTCCGTTAATCCCATATATTAAGTTCCTTAGTGCGCATTTAGTATCACAAATACACAAAATGCAACGCAAGATAAAGGTGCGACAAAAGAAACCACCTTCCAAGGCACCTTAAATTCAAGTTTTTTGTCGAATCGCTTATTGCAGATTACAAGTAGCAATATTGCCGCCGCAAGAGTGACAGGCCTTGTGATATAAAATAAATTGTCAAAGCCCGGAGCATGCGGATCTATAACCTGGCCTGAAACTTCCCCTACTATTCTCATTCCTATACTTGACACAAAGCCATAACTAAAGGAAAAATCAGCCAAGCAAGCAACGAATCTAAAAAGCAATAACAGTTCAAGCAAGAATACTTTTATTTCTCTGTTTTCTTTTGACATTCCCACCATGAGCACAAAGAAAGGCACATACAGACAATTCCTATACCAAATCGAATACGAAAGGAATGTCAGTGCAAAAAAAGCTATCGAAAAATAATAAATCATTGTTCCTGCTCTATTTTCCTCACTGTCCTTATTAAAATAAGCTACAAACATAAGGGCTATCAAAATAACTATCGCTATTGGTGTGGGCCCTATTGTTGTGTCAATCGTTCCGGTGTTCATCATCAGTTGAAAAATCATCAGCGTATTTGCCGTTTTTCCCTCCTGATAAGCCAAATCACCCCTATATGCAAATTCAAATATGCGACCGGGAAGAAGGCAGAGGAATGCATTAACCGCTAACAACCAAATTCGTTTCTCCGTTACAAAAAAAAGAGCAAAAATAGGAATAATCATCATCGGGTTTAATGTTACTGTCAAGATAGCGAAAGCTAAACCACTTTTTTTCTTCCCCATAATATATTGATGAAGTGTGATAACTAACGCCGTAAGATAAATAATCTCATCCTGGCCGGCATAGGCTACAGATGTAAGCATCTCAAGGCTTGCCGCAACTATAATCATCCCTGCAAGCGAAAACTCCAAGTCATTATTCGTAATATGCTTAAGTATCTTATAGATATACACGCATAAAATAACCAAACATACGACCAAGAATAGTTTTGACCAGCCTATACATTTCATACCGCCTATATCAGGATTCTTAGAAAGGGGATGCGTCAAATAAATAGGCAGATTCCAGATAATCCAAGGGAAAAATGTTATCCATGGAACGCAGGAGGCAACATGAGTTGCGCCCCTATAATAGTTATCTGCGTATGTAAAATATGTTCCTAAATTACCCGAAAATAAGCTATCCCAAAATGTGACGCACCATGCTGTAAGCGAAAACGTATCGATGTACTTAAAGAACAGAAGTACAAAAAAATACGAAACAGCAATCATTGCCACACTTATATAAAACATTATCTGAAATCTTTTGTTTATATTCTTAATCACTTTTCTCTCCTAATCGAGTTTTTTCTTCATGGCAAACGTGGCACTTATCCAAAACAGAGTATCCATTATCTCACCGGTAAAAGCAACTGAATAGAATAAGCCCCATGCAAAGAATGCCGCTGAAGTAAGCGTTGCAAGGATTATTCCCATATCAGCGTTACTGCCAAACTTCTTTATTTGTATTAAGCCCGACATGAAAACTGCAATCTGCAAAGCTAAGAATAAGGCTCCGGCTATATAACCATATCGCGACATAAAGTCTAGAGTTGAGTTGTGCGCGCTTGTATAGACTGTATTAGGTAACACCACACCGGAAACATATTCTTCTTCGTTTCCTCTGAACCCCGACTTATTAAAATAGTATGCATATACATACTTTCTAATTCCAAGTTTTCTTTCGATGAAATTCTTGTATGATTTCTTAATGAATGCAGGATGGTTTTCGTCTGATCCGGGAGTAATTCCGTCAGTGTAACTAAGAACTCTCTCTCCATCAGCAGCCAGTTCTAACACATCAGCTAATTGCGGTTTAGATGCTTCTACCACTGTTTTAGCAGTTTCCCCATCCTTCATAACATACTTATTATTTATATCCCTAATTCTATTATATAAATGATAATCTTCTCTATATTCACTTGCATTACTCTCAGCATACATTGCAATCACATCTTCCGGTGTTGCATACTTATCAGAGTTAATCGGATCCCATGAATGCACACGGGTTTCGGAATACTCCCCTATAAATATAGGATGATGTCTTAATGCAGGAATATAACGAATTGCTAAATATATCACTGGGACACTGGCAACTGCTATCAAAACAATCAAAATGCCTGTGCTTACAAATTTCCACTTTTTCTCTCCGAATACTAAAATCTTTATCACCAGGAAGAAAAGCGTTGCAAACCCCATTCCCAAAAATCCGCTTCTGGTCATCGTAAAGAACCAAAATCCCCACATCGATGAAGCAAACATAAAGCAAAGGACCTGAAGCCATTTCTTCGATTCTTTTCTCCTAAGCATCAAATACTTCACAAGAAAACCTATATAACTAACCGTAAAAAACTTAGCACTGCAATCCGAGTTTGAAAAGAAACTACAATATCTTACCCACTCAACTTCATAAGGCCTATGTAACAGAGCAAGTCCTTGATATATAAAGAAATTGATTATTATTCCGTCAACCAAGCCATTAATCAAAGAATCATTTTCTTTCTTTTTACTCGGAATAACGTAAAAACTTCCCAATGCAATAGCTGCCCACATCGGCCATGATGATTTACTCTTTGAGGCAATACAAGCAAGTATCATAATTGCCCAAATAACAAAGCATGCAGACAATCTAAAGCTTCTTTCTCTTTTTTCTTCTTTGATAAAATAAAAGAAAGCTCTAATCAAAAGAATAATTAATAAAGTCGAATTGACATAGCGAGCCACAAACTGCAGGCTATAATCATTCTGTGGTGCAAATGTCCTAAAGACAGGCAAAAAAGCTGCTGCCGATACACCTATAACCGGCACATATATCCATTTTAAAAAACTCTTTAAGCCATATCGAATTGCAAGTATCAAAAATACAGTAAAACCAATAAATTCATTAGCAAACGCCCATTGGCCACCTGTACCGTTTACCCTAAAGAGATTAACGACATACCACACCAGAGTGCAAAAAATATAAATCAAATAGTGAATATTCGATTCTTTCCTAAACCATTCTTTCACTCTCAAAATTCTTCTCGCTTTCTAAAACTCATTTATTGCCTTTATAACATAATCTTGCTCTTCTTTTTTCATTCCATTATAGAGAGGAATTGAAAGAACAGTTTTTGCATATTTCTCAGTAATAGGAAGTACCCCTTCTCGCAAGCCCAAATACGCATACGCTTCCGAAAGATGAGGTGGAATCGGATAGTGAATTATTGTTCCGATATTTTTTTCATCAAGATTTTTTATAAGCTCATCTCTGTATTCAGACTTAATAACAAACTGATGCCAAATATGTGTTGCACCGGGTCTTGTTTTAGGTAACACAATCTTCTCATTCTTTAGTTCGTTAAGATATCGTTCGCAGAATGCTTTTTTCTCTGCAGCAAGCTCATCTAAGTGTTTTAGTCTAACGCGAAGCAAACCTGCCTGCATTTCATCAAGACGGGAATTTGTTCCAACCACTCTGTTATAATATCTTTTTTCAGATCCATAATTTCTAAACACCCTGACATCTTCAGCCAGTTTATCTGAATTGGTTGTTATAGCTCCGGCATCTCCAAAAGCGCCAAGGTTCTTTGACGGATAAAAAGAAAAGCATCCAAAATCGCCAAAAGTACCAACTTGCTTTCCATTCCATTTTGCACCATGAGCTTGCGCACAGTCTTCAATGAGCCTTAGATCATGACGCTTACAAATATCAACAATGGCATCCATATTAGATGCCTGACCATATAAGTGTACTACCAATATGGCTTTTGTCTTATCGGTAATCTTTTCTTCAATCTTTGAGGCATCTATATTAAAGTATTCATCCGGTTCCACAAAAACAGGTGTTGCGCCATTTATAGTGATTCCCATTACGCTGGCAATATAAGTGTTGCCCTGTACGATAACTTCATCACCCTTACCAATGCCCAGCACTCTAAATGCAATCCACAAAGCATCCAATCCACTGGCAAGGCCTACACAATGCTCTGCTCCAACATATTCGGCAAATTCATTTTCAAAACTTTTTACTTCATTTCCCAAAACATACCAGCCTGAGCGAAGCACTTCCAAAGCCTTATCTTCAAACTCCTTCTGGTACATATAAAAACCTCTGTCCAATCTGTTGGGCATTATCTTTTCCATGTTTTACTATCCTTCATTAACAATTTTCAAAAACTCATCGTAGTTTCGAATATACTCATTGGCATCATAATGAGTACTTGCTACACATAATAAAACCGAATCCTCACTAAAATCATACATATCCTTCCAAATCATCTTGGGAAGATAAATACCTGTATGAGGTCTGTTAAGTGAATAAACTGCTTCGTTTCCTTTACCGTCTCTTACTTTGACTTTACTCTTTCCGGCAACATTAATTAAAACAAATTCACTTTCTCTGTTAGCATGCTGCCCTCTCACTACATCTGAATCAGAACCATATATATAGAAAATTCTCTTTATTTCAAACGGAATATCTTTCGCTCCTTCAACAATGACCAAATGGCCTCTGTCATCACCCTTTTCATTAAATTCAAGCATCTGAACAGAATTAAGAACATTCATATAAATCAAACTTCCCTTTCATTCTTTTTATCTTTAAATGCCCAGAATTTTTGAATAACAAAATTCAAGGGGACTGTTATAATCAAGCTAAGAATCGGTGCAACATAGTCATTGATGCCAAGAATTTCTACCCATACCATCAATAATAATTCACTAAGGATAAGACTTGTAAAAGCATATGAGATGTACGTTTTTACCAGTGCTTTACCAATATTTCGTTCCGTTTCTTCTTCCTTTTTGAAAACAAATCTGTTATTCCAATAAAATGACCATGCAACACTCAACACGAACATTATGAATTGTGAAATATATATATCTATCGACGGCCACAAATTTAAAAGCCTTAAAACTTTTAATGAGGCCGCATAGATTAAATAGCCAATTACCGTATTGCTGGCCCCCACAAGTCCAAACTTAAAAAACTGTACAACCGTTTTCTTCATCTTCGCTTTTCTTCCTCATTATCATCCTCAATTATATATGGAGGCCTGTTTCTCGAGGCGTCAAATGCTCTCCAAAGGTATTCTCCAAGTATACCCATAGACATCATAATGATTCCAAAGCTAAACAAACTAAATAAAAACAGTGTTGTGTAACCACTAACCGGAATATTTCCGGCCAGTTTTGCAACAATAACAATTATTGCCCATATCACTCCAATAAATACAGACAATGTTCCAATCAATTCAACTATTCTTATGGGCAATGTAGAAAAACTAAATAATGTATCGGCTACAAGCTTAATCTTTTTCTTGAGAGTCCATCTGCTTTTACCGATTTCTCTGGCCTTTCTTGTGTAATACACAATATCTGTTCTAAAACCACTCCAAAGAATCTGGCCTGTTATAGCACTGTTCTTTTCATCAAGATTTTCTATAACTGAAATTACTTTCTTATCAAGTAAATAAACATCAAAGCCACCTTTAGGCATGTTAGGTAATGAAGTTTTCCTTACAAGCCAATAGTATAGATTTGCAAAGCCTGTCTGGCTTTTGCTCTCTTCTCTTGCTTCCCTGCAAGCTAAGACTACATTATTTCCCTTTTTCCAGCTTTCTACCATATCAAGAATCATTTCTGTGGGTTCTTGTAAATCTGCCGCCTTTATTATGGCGCAATCTCCTGTCACTTTAGAAAGCCCGCAAAGACAAGCTGCATGAGACCCAAAATTTCTTGATAAACTGTATATCTTTATATTGGAATCAAGTTTCCTTAGTTTTTGCATGACATCCCAGCTACCATCTTTTGAGCCGTCATTAACCATTATTATTTCATAATCATAATCGATAACATCTATGAATTTTTCTTTTAAATCCTTATATAAAGGCTCTAAATTGCCCTCATTATAGTAAACAGGAATAACAATCGATACTTTCAACGTTTTATCTCCGGTAACTTATTAATCTATTCAATATTAATGCCACACTTATCAGCCCATTCTTCAAAAGAACAGCCTTCCCATGGCATGTTATGGCTATAATGGTATCGCCAAGGATAAGCAGGTTCACCTGTAATCTTGTTTTTTAGATTTCGAACATCGGCAATCTCTTTTGCAGGATTTCCAACAGCGACCTTATACTTCCCGACATTTTTAGTCACCACTGCTCCCGCTCCAACCAGTGCATCCTGATTTATTTCTACTCCCGGAAGAAGTACAGAACCTGTTGCTATAATTGCGAAGCTGTGAACATGAACTCCCAACAACTCATTTGAAGGCGGTGTCGGATCATTCGTTAATACTACATAAGGGAAAATCCATACATAATCGTCTAATACGGAGTGTTGCCCAATATGTACATTACTGTGTAAGCGAACATAATTTCCAATATGACACAGACCTTGAATATCAGATAATGTTCCTATGCTTACATGGTTACCTATTTCTGATTTCTCACGAATTGTAACTTGATGACCCGTTTGAAAGTGCTCACCTATTACAGAATTAGAGTATATAATTGAGCCACTTCGAATCAAAGCACTTGAACCGATTTCAAGGCTATAATCATCATGCTTTCCTTCAAGAATGTAATCATTCATGTATTCGCCGATGATACAATTTGAACCCACAAAGGAATCTGCACCAAGCTTTGTACCATATCTGATTATTGTATTGTGATCAATCTTACAATTATCTTCAATTACGACATTATCTTCTATAATGCAGTTATGTCCAAGCGAAACATTTTCTCCTATCTTCGCATTTTCGGATATTATGCAATTCTTACCGAAGTTATACATTCAAAACCTCATACAGGCTTGCAATCGTTAGATTGCAAGCCATAGTTAAATATTCCTATTAGTTTTTATACTTCCTTAACCCATAAGCCATGGAGATTGCAATATTCATACACTGCAACAGCCTTTTCACCTGATGCAAGTATAAACTCTGTAACGGGTTTCTCATTAGGCTTTAAGTATTTTATCTGGGCTCCTGTTGTTGTTTCAAGAGCAATAAACTGAATGTAGTGATTGTCTACCATTGGATGCTCAACTTCACCCACCTGAACCTTAACAGTATTTCCTTCAACTGTTACTGCCGGCACGTGCTTTTCCACTGCACCATCAACAGCACCGGGAATAAGTTCCTTCATAGGCTGACCACAACACACTACAGGTACACCTGAGTCATTAAGCTTTGTAATAATGTTACCGCATGTTTCACATCTGTAAAATTTCATCGAAAAACCCTCCTTAAAATGTTTGTTTCCCATTACCCTTCTATTACCTTCTTAGCATACGAACATGAAGCATCAATCTTAACACCATTTCGTTCTGCTTCTTCTAACACTTTAAACACTAAACGCTTTGCTATTTTCTTACCTTCATAGCCTTCGCGAACTCCGGTATGATAAATACACCATTTGTCACCTTCGATAGCATATTCACATTCACCAATTTCGATTTCACCATCTAAAGCGACACTTCTACATCTATCCTTTTCAAGTAGCACCTCTATTTCGTGCTTGTATACAACACTTAATGCACCCGATGGGCACTTATCTATCGTTTGCCATACATCAGCATTCTTTGCTACATCAAGCCTAACCCACGGCTTTCTCTTTGGATCAAATGCGTCAGGACAAGTTTTCCAGCAAATAAAAGAATGAATGCATTTATCGGAATCCCAGAATACTACGATATCCTTGTTTTCATAGAGTCTATGCATACTAAACCCTCGCCAGTAGTTATCGCACTACTTTTTCAAAGTCACTTGCAGGATGCTTACAAATCGGGCAAATAAAGTCTTCCGGTAATTCTTCTCCAACATACTCATAGCCACAAATCTTACAACGCCAGATAGTTTCACCCTTAGGTGTAGTTCCTACAGCTTCAGGCTTTGGCTTAATGTTTTCAAAGTAATAAGCATATGTTGCTGATGCATCTTCTGATAGCACATCCATATCGGTTATTGTGCCTATAAACATCGTATGGGAGCCTAGATCTTCAGTCTTTTCTACTTTGACAGATATATATGCGTTTGTACCTTCTGTAACGTAATATATTCCGTTAGTTCCTCGCTTTATAGAAGCATCAAAGCCTGCAAATTTGTCTGTATCACGTCCTGAAGCAAATCCAAAGCGCTTAAACAGAGAGAAATCTGCTTTTTCACTAATAATAGATACATTAAACTCTTTACTCTTTAAAATCATATCATGTGTGTAATTCGCTTTGTTTACACATATACTGATCTGATTAGGCTCTGAAGCTGCCTGAATAGCAGTATTAATGATACATCCATTGTCCTTACCATCTGCTTTTGTAGTAAGTACAAATAAACCATAAGATAACTTGTACATAGCCTTATTGTTCATGCTGATTCCTCCTTTATAAATGCTTTTACATTATTATGTCTTGTCAATTCTTTCTCCAAACCATTTTGTTCACTACGCCTGTGTAGCTCTGAATAATCTTTACTACTTTTGTGGAAACATTTTCATCTGTGTAATCAGGTACAGGAATACCAAAATCATTGTTTTTATTGAGTTCAACCGCAGTATCAACCGCCTGAAGCAAAGAATCTGTATCGATTCCCGCTAATACAAAGCAGGCTTTATCAAGTGCCTCCGGACGTTCTGTAGAAGTTCTTATGCATACAGCAGGAAACGGATGCCCTACTGATGTAAAGAAGCTTGATTCTTCAGGAAGCGTTCCTGAGTCAGACACCACAGCAAAAGCATTCATCTGAAGGCAGTTATAATCATGAAATCCTAATGGCTCATGCATGATAACTCTCTTATCAAGCTTAAAACCAGATTCATCCAATCTCTTCTTTGATCTGGGGTGGCATGAGTAAAGCACCGGCATGTCATACTTTTCTGCCATCTTATTAATTGCCGTAAAGAGCGATGTAAAATTCTTCTCAGTATCTATATTCTCTTCTCTGTGAGCAGAAAGAAGAATATAATTTCCCTTTTCTAATCCAAGTTTTTTATGCACCTCAGATGCTTCAATCTTACTTAAGTTCGAATGTAAAACTTCAGCCATGGGAGAACCAGTTACATAGGTACGCTCCTTAGGAAGTCCACATTCTGCAAGATAACGTCTGGCATGTTCGGAATATGCCATGTTAACGTCAGATATAATGTCTACAATTCTTCTGTTTGTTTCTTCAGGTAGGCACTCATCTTTACAACGATTTCCCGCTTCCATGTGGAAAATCGGAATATGCAATCTCTTTGCTCCGATTACAGAAAGGCAACTGTTTGTATCGCCAAGAACAAGCACTGCGTCAGGCCTAATATCAACCATCAATTCGTAAGATTTAGCAATGATATTTCCCATGGTCTCGCCCAAATCATTTCCGACCGCCTCTAAATAAACATCAGGATCATCAAGTTCTAAATCCTTAAAGAAGACTCCATTTAAGTTGTAATCATAGTTTTGGCCTGTATGTGCAAGAATAGTATCAAAATACTTTCTGCATTTTTTAATTACCGCAGATAATCTAATTATCTCCGGTCTGGTACCCACAATAATTAAGAGTTTAAGTTTTCCGTTGTTTTTAAACTTTGCCATATGACTCCCCTTTTTTCTCTTTAATTCCTACAAGATAACCTAAGAAACAAAGCCGTCCATTCAGTAGTCTGTTTAAATATTTGTATAGATATATTAAAAGCATGACAATTGCTATATTTACTATTGGTCTTATAAGCACTGTTAAAAAGCAATCAACTTTCTCTGTAACATGTATTATGAGCCCAGAGAAAAACTGATGCGTTAAATATATTGTAAAAGAGTAATTTCCGACTTTTTCTACTACTCCTCCCGACTTATATACATCTAAAGTAGCTATTCCTATAATTGTTAGCCCCCATAAAAGCGTTAATGCAAAAGCATATCCGCTGAAATATGTAGGATATATCCCGAAATAATATAATCCAAAGCAAATTGCTACAGAAGCAATCAGAAGTAATGGTAGCCACTTCTTCGCCATTTTAAAAAGTTTATCTAAACAATTTGTATTCCCAACAAGCATACCCAGGCTAAAATAGCCCAACCAATAGAAAATATTGTGATAGGTTGATAAAAACAATCCATCGACAGCACTTGCCAACAGCGACCCGCTAATAGTAAACCACGTAATAGATATTGTAATTCCTATAATTGAAAACACTTTATACTTTCTAACCAGGAATGAAAGTAAGTATAACATCAGCAGACACACTACATAGTATGCTGTAGATGTCTCTCCTGTAACAAAGGAAAGCCATGTTTTAATGTCCAGTCCACCTTTTCTTAACGCCACATACAACCACAAAAAAGTAAAGCAAAACAGAGAAGGTACTACTATCTGAATAAGCTTTTTCTTTGTAAATGTTAGAAAATTATCCTTCGATAATGAATGAAAGTAGCCTGCAATAAAGAAAAAAATCGGCACACCCATTATAGCCATATAGCTGAGAATTCTCTGTGCTAGAACACTCGATACCGGCGATGCTTCATTCACAACAGCCGTATGCGCACACACGACAGAATAGATGGCAAAAGCCCTTAGTATTTCTATTTTTCTATCATACTGTTTCATATATTGTATCAGGCCTTCCGGGATTAAAGCATTCATTGCTCCACATTATCGTAACAAGGTCCGTGTCACCTTCATTAATAATTGAATGTGTATATCCTGTTGGAATATCGACTACTTCCAGTTTATCTCCGCTTACATGGTATTCAGTGATTTCACTTTCACCATGTTTTCTAAATCGAATAAGAGCCTTACCACTTACCACTACAAACTTTTCATTCTTGGTGTTGTGCCAATGATTTCCCTTTGCAATTCCGGGCTTAGAAATATTGACCGACACCTGTCCCCTATCGACGCTTTTAAATAATTCAGTGAAACTTCCCCTCTCATCAACATGCATATCTAAGGGATAAGAAAACTTGTCTCTCGGAAGGTAGCTTAAATATGTAGCATAAAGTTTCTTTTCAAATGAACCCTCTGTCATATCAGGAATGACCTTATTAAGTCTAGATTCCTTAAATGAATACAAAAGATTAACTATTTCTCCAAGCGTTGCCTCATAAACTGTCGGTACATAACAGTATCCATCAGTATTAACATGGGGATGCATATCAAGTGCCTGCATAAGTTCATCAACAACATCGTCTATATACACTAGATGCATAAGCGTGCTTCTGTCATTAACCTTTATAGGTAAATCATTAGCTATGTTATGGCAAAATGTCGCAACAGCAGAATTGTAATTAGGCCTGCACCACTTCCCGAACACATTCGGGAATCTGTAAATAAACACTTCCACCCCATTCTCTTCACCATATCTAAACATCATATCCTCTCCGGCTTTCTTACTCACACCATAAGGATTTTCTAAAAGTGCTTGAATGGATGAAGAGTTCATAACAGGGCATTTGTTTCCTTGCTTTTTTAAAGTATCCACCAGAGTGGAAGCAAATCCAAAATTTCCTTCCATGAATTCTTCTTCATGTTCAGGACGGTTGATTCCCGCCAAATTAAACACAAAATCACAGTCCTTACAATATACGCCTAGTAAAGAAGGGTCAGTATCTAAATCATATTCGTAAACTTCGATATCTTCCTTTACATTTAATCTCGCTATTAAGTTTTTACCTATAAAGCCCTTGGCTCCGGTAACCAAAACTTTCATATTCTACTCCAAGCTGATAACTTTAACCGACTTTTTGTTTGACAAAATAGCCACATCAACATTAACCCAGTATTGTTAGTCCTGAGATAAAAAGAACTCTGCATAGTGAGGAACTGCATCCGGCAATCTATCCACTGTAACGTCCTCCTCCGAGCTATTCTTTATTTCTTCTAGAAGATTATTACACTCATTGTAATATCTCTTTACACTTCCATTTGCCAGATTGTTAATCTGAATAACGGCAAGGTTTTCCTCCGCCCTGTTTCCGTTTACAAGGAAACAAACAACAGCAAGAGAAGCAAGCACGCAAACAACTATCTTGGCATTCTCTTCGCTACCTATGTATCTATTGATTAAGCAGCCAATCGCAAAAGCTAAGTTAACAAAAACCAAAGTCAATGTAATATTCATCAAGAAATAACAGCGATTTGGGAAATAAGTATACCCACCGTATCCTAAAATAATCGGAAATAACGTTATGAAAGGCACTAAAAACGCCAATACAGAGGCACATGCATATCTCCAAAAGTCTTTCTTCGCAATCGCCTTTCCAATTATTATTCCAAGGACAACGAAGATTAGGAAAATCACGATAAATCCTGTATCTTTAAAAAGAGATTCAGCCCCATAAAAATACTTTTTTGCAGTCAAAAAGAATGCTTTAATCGGGCTAAAAGCCGCTGAAACGTTTGCTCTTCTTCTAAAGTTTCCCGGTGCAAGCGTCGCAAAAAGTGCAAATACAAAATACGTGCAGAAAACAATCGAAAGCCTTTTCTTAAGTTTTTTTTCAAATAACAAGGGCACTACCACGAGAAGTAACATAAAAGAACAGCCCATTCCGGTTATCCCAAGCACTCCGCCCATTCCAAGAAAGCCTGTAAGTATTGAAGCAATCAATAATCCCTTTTTCTCTTTTTCTTCTGCCATCAAAGCAAGTGAAACTGATATAAACAAGAAAGACAGCGGAAATGAATAGGACGTAGAACCAGAAAACCAAGTAAAAATTTCCGGATACTCAAGGGATGAAAACAGTTGAATAAATACAAGTGCAAAAATCAGCAATCGAATATGAAGCTGAACATCCTTCTTTAAATAAATGATGAGCGTGTTCATGAAGAACAGGAACGAGGTCAAGAATAATATAGCGTTAAAAACCATTACTATTCTGAGCTGAGGAAGCCCACCATTGTTTAACGGCGATAATAATGCCTGAATAAACATTGAAAAGTAAGTTCCTTGCCAGTCCATGTACATATCTCTTGCATACGCAAATGAGGCTTTTAGATAGTCAAAAAATCCCACATGAAATGCACCGGTCAAAAGCGCATGTTCAAAATCATCGTTAGCATAAATTGTATACCATGCATTGCCAACAATCATTAAACTCATCACTAAAATAGAAACTGCTGAGATTACTGTTATGATTGTTTTTTTAGCTTTATCCGACATTCCTCTCGTACCCCTTAAATATTTTCCTGTAATCTATCCTGAATATACTGTAATGAACTAATTTTTTCCTTGACCTCTTCAAGATTAAGAAGTCTCGTATTATTTGAATTAAACTCTGTTAAAGTATTTCTCTTAACTTCGCCCTGTGTAAAATACTTGTCGTAATTAAGTCCTCTCTTATCGCAGGGAACTCGATAGAAGTTGCCCATATCAATTGCATGAGCACATTCTTCGTTAGTAAGAAGAGTTTCATACATCTTTTCGCCATGGCGAATACCGATAGTCTTTATAGCTTTCTTATCTCCGCCAAAGAGCTCACACACTGCTTCAGCCTGTGTCTGAATGGTGCAAGCAGGAGCTTTCTGGACCAAGATATCTCCGTTTTCACCATGTTCAAATGCAAATAACACCAAATCAACAGCTTCATCAAGTGACATAATGAAACGAGTCATCTTGCCGTCTGTAAGAGTAATGGGGGCTCCTTCTCTAATCTGATCTATCCAAAGAGGGATAACGGATCCGCGAGAGCACATAACGTTTCCGTATCTTGTGCAGCAAATCTTAGTCTTCTTTGTTGTTCTACTTTTTGCAACAATAACTTTTTCCATCATTGCCTTCGATGTACCCATAGCATTTACCGGGTATGCAGCCTTATCTGTAGAAAGACATACAACAGTCTTAACGCCCTCTTCTATGGCAGCTGTAAGCACATTCTCAGTTCCAAGTACATTTGTCTTAACAGCCTCGATTGGGAAGAATTCGCATGAGGGAACTTGCTTTAATGCTGCCGCATGGAAAATGTAATCAACCCCATGCATTGCATTTTTTACAGAGTTTATATCGCGCACATCGCCAATATAAAAGCTTAATTTTCCTGCCACTTCAGGCATCTTAACCTGAAACTCATGGCGCATGTCATCCTGTTTCTTTTCGTCTCGTGAAAAAATACGAATTTCTCCGATATCGGATCTAAGAAATCTATTTAGCACAGCGTTGCCAAAAGAGCCTGTGCCACCTGTAATTAGTAGTGTTTTTCCTTTAAATAAACTATCCATTTTACGTCTCCAATTTTAGGTGCAAATAACCGCACATATTCTGTTTTATTTTATCCCAATGTAAAAAGGATTGCAATCGAACGATGCAATCCTAAGCGATTCTTAATATACAATTATTTCACATTACCGAGAAACATTTAGTTTTTTTTCTATTTTCTTGATAATTCCATTGTAAAGCAAATATGCAAAGGAAATCGAGCTAACATATATTACTGCTACATGGAGCCATTTTATATCTAACCCCAAATGCTTTTGTGCTTTCTCAAAATATATAAAAAGAGGAGGATGAATAAGATATAATGTAAACGAAATATCTGCTATACCACGTATTATCTTCACCACTTTTTCATTAGTGACTATATCTGCCCCTTTAACTGCCACAAAAAGAATTAGAATAAATATAATTGGAAATGGCGATTGTGTGAGATTTGAAAATACAGTTATAAACCCTACCAAAAACAAATAAAACGTCTCTTTATTCTCTCGAAGTGCAATGACCAATACGGCTCCAAGCAGGAAATAAGGTAACTCAACAAATGCATTCATTGTAGCTTGATGGATAAACTTAGCCTCATTCGGATAATTATCAACTAACGACAAAAGGTATTTAATTAGCAAATTCTGCGCTACGACTGATAATGTCAATATTATGATTGCTCCCCAGAATCTCCGCATGAGCTTATATAACCAAGGAGCCAATATCCAAAACAAAAAGAACGCACTCATAGTCCATAATGCGCTATGGTTACTCCACATATCCCAGTTATCACTTGGAAGAATACAATTAACCATAAAAACATATCTTAAAAATTTGTAGGAACACTGTCCTTGGAACATTCTGTAACTTAAGCCATATGTCCTAAAAGCCCATAGGAGATCTGAAAGATATAAAAAAAGCAAACAGGTCCAGTATGTAGGAAGTATTTTTTTTGCTCTTCCTATGTAATATTCTTTGGCGCCCTTCTCTCTATCCAAAGAAGCAAATCCAAGGAATCCGCTCAGAATAAAGAATAATTGCACACCTGCTTGGCCTACGGAAAATGCCACCCCTCCTTGCAAAAATGCATGAAGTGTAAATACCATAAAAGCCGCTATAATTCTTAATACATCCAAATTGACGCTTCGTTTCATATAATCTCCTATAAAATTAATGCACTCAGTTTTAGCGCTGATGCAATAACAGCATCCATGTCATAGTACTTATACTCTCCCAACCTTCCGCCAAATATCACTTTCTCTTCGGATTCACTCAGTTTTTTATACTTCTCGTAAAGCAAAATATTCTCTTCATCGTTGATGGGATAATAAGGTTCATCTCCATGTTCCCACTCTTTGGGATATTCTTCTGTAATAATTGTACCAGCTATTTCATCTCCGCTTATACTTTTACCAAACTCAAACCACTTATGCTCAATTATTCTAGTGTATGGGGTCTCCTTGTCAGTATAATTAACAACTGCATTACCTTGGTAATTATCAATGTCAAGCTTATTAGTTTCAAATTTTAATGTGCGATACTGTAACTTCCCAAAACAATAATCGAAGTACTCGTCAATTGCCCCTGTATATATCACTTGAGTTGCCAACTCATTATACTTGTCTTTTTCTTTCAAATAATCGACATTCAGCCTTACCTCAATACCCTTAAGCATACTAGCAACCATGTTTGTGTAGCCACCTATGGGAATACCTTGATATAAAGCATTAAAATAATTATTATCATATGTAAATCTCACCGGCAGCCTTTTTATGATAGATACCGGCAAGCTTTTACAGTCTCTCCCCCACTGCTTCTCTGTATATCCCTTTATAAGTTTCTCATAAATATCTCTTCCAACTAAAGAGATAGCCTGCTCCTCAAGATTTTGAGGATTAATTATACCTGCTTCTCTCTTTTGTCTTTCGATAATTTCTTTTGCTTCTTTAGGAAATACGCATCCCCACATTTTATTAAATGTATACATACTAAAGGGGAGAGAATATATCTCTCCTTTATAATTTGCAATTGGACTGTTAGTATATCTGTTAAACTCGGCGAATTGATTCACAAAGTTCCACACATAAGCGTCGTTAGTGTGAAAGATATGTGCTCCATACTTATGAACATTTATACCATTGCATTTCTCAGTATAAACATTTCCGGCTATATGATTCCTTCTATCTATAACCAGAACTTTTTTACCTGCTCTGTTAGCATTACACGCAAACGTTGCTCCGAAGAGCCCTGCACCAACCACTAAAAGATCATATTTTGACATTTTTAACCACTCTTCTCCTGTTAAATAGCATGCTATAGATCCAAGCTACGAATAATGTTACCGGAATAGATGCAAAGCACAGTAGAGTTCTATCAACATATTTATCCAAACAAATAACCATATATCCCGTTATTAACCACTGCCACAAATATATTTCCAATGAAATAGAACCGCAAAATTCAAATACTTTTGCAAGCCATTTTAAGCAACTTACTCTCTTAAGAAATTCAAACAGCCGCGATCCCAGCACACACATCGGCAATGCCATGATGAGCCAGGGGTACCACCAAATTCCGTATTCAGCCATTATTATATCCCCATATATCTCGTAAAGTTTCACTATGAGCACTCCCCCTACTGCGATTATAATCGCGCATACTGGGATGATGTGCTTTTCACTCTGCGTTTTCTGAAAGTTTATGTCTGACCCTAAATAATAACCAATAACATAAGTGGGGATTCTTATAAGAACCATCAGGGCGGTTGACTTATTCCAAAAAAGAAACGTCACTATAACCATTAACAAAATTATCCAGACGAGTCTACGTTGAGCTTTCTCTTCCCTGTAAAACAGCACTCTATCTACAAACGGTGTCATAATGTATGCCAATAAAATACAGGGTACAAACCACCTATATACCACTATTTTGTGAACAGTTGAAAATAACGAATCATCCCGAATATAATCCCATATTAACTTATGTCTATACGATGCATCAATAAAAAGACCAATCACCAATAACACGACATATTCCGGTACGACTCGTTTTATTCGCTTAAGATAAAACGATTTAATATTTCTATTCCCATTTCTTACATAAGATTGGTACATGCTTATACCTGATAAAAGCATAAACATATCCACTCCTCCATATCCAAGTATCCTTAGTTTTTCAAATACACCAGTGAATTCTATTAAGAAATGAAAAAACACTATCCAAAGGGCTGCGAAGCCCATTATTTGAAGTCGATTATCTTTTATCCTTAAGATGTCCTGCTGTGCAACCACCCTAAATTCCTTTCCACACTTTTTACATATTCTTCTTGAAATATCTGAAGTCTTTAAGAGCTTTTACACCTATTAAAAAGATCTTCTTTAGATTAATGCTGTTCTTTCCGGCACTTCTGGGTTTAAATGATATTTCTTCAAATGTAACATTCTCTCTATAGTACACAAAAAAAGTTGTAAGCATTATATTCGGAAGGTTATAGTTCACCGGCATTCTTTCTAAATACTTACCAAGCACTTCAGCCTTCATAAGTCTGAATGGAGCATTGGCATCTTTGACTTTTACTCCAAAGAATAATTTAAGGAGTATACACACTACCTTCTCAACCAGTTTTCTTGATTTTCCATCACCGCGAACTCTACGATTTCCAACAATTACATCATAGTCTAATCTTAACTTCCAAAACTTTTCAAATTCATCCGGATTTGTCTGTCTGTCAGAATCAGTCTGAAACACCCAGTCCGCACCATTTTCAATTGCTTCTTTGTATCCATAAAGCACTGCAGAGCCATGACCGCCATTTGGTTTTGAGACAAAGGTTAGTTTCTTTTTTTCTTTACATAATTCTTCCAAGATTTCTTCAGAATTATCCTTACTTCCATCGTTAACAATCAGAATAAATGATTCTTCACTTCCAAATTTTTCTATAACAGGATACCAATCATCGACTAATTGTCTTAAGTTTTCCGCCTCATTATACGCAGGTATCACTATAGTCAGTTTTTCAGAGTCCATACTGCTTCCCCTTTTATTATCAAATACTTTTTACTTTTTTCTGGCAATGACTCCTTGTTCACACTCTCTTATTTCATATTCTTTCATCACTCGTTTGACTAAACCTTCTGACATATCTTCCTCTTTCAGTTCATTAAAGAAAATTACTGTAGGATCTTTATCCGGATGCATCCTAAAATAATCCTCCACTCTACTGTAATCTAAGTGAAAAAAAGGAGTACCCATTGTTGCATACTCGGTCTGAGCAGCGAGATATATCATAGGGGTTGATGCCGCTACAAAAAGCTTGTCGCCATCTTGAATATCTAAAGCTTCTACCTTTTGAAGCAGTTCTTTATAGTAACTGTCATCTGCACAATATAGTCCTTTGAGCGGACCTTCATCTATTTTGATATTAAAACTGAACGATGTTATTTTTTCCGTTCCAAATCCATATGCCACCTTTTCATATCCTTGAAAGAAAAATAGAGTTGTTACAAATACGAACATTAATACTCTATATACCTTATTTCCCTTTTCCTCAGGAAGAAACATAATTACAATCACTGCTAATATACTAATAGAAGCAGTAGTAGCCATTTCACCCGTATTTGTTCCTAACGCTGTAGCTACGACAAATAGTACTGCCATGGAACATGCCTCTATATATATTTTTTTATTCTTTGAAAAAAAGAAATTTTCAAGGCATGCGAACAAAAAAATTGCAAACATCTCATTGCCGAAAAATCCTCGAGGCTTTAGAAATATGGATACCAATGAAATGACCATTATTAATGGCAGCATGAAAGAATACTTTTCTCTCTTTTTACCTATGAACACCAAAAAAAGAAGGCATAAAACATTTAGCAAAGTAGATATTTTATACTTTGATGCTATTATTCTAAACGTCAAATAGACCTTTCCAAACATTCCTTCAATCGCAGAACCCTTTTCAATCGCATGATCCGTTTCTGCAAAAATATACGGGAAGTTAGCCAACACCTCACTTAATGATGCCCTTGATAGCACGAGGATGCAAAAATATAGTACAGTCACCCCCAGTCCAATATGAAAGAAAAGAAACCTTTTCGATGCAAGTTCCCCGCTATTCTTAATATTCATAAAAAAATGAATCCAAATTGCTACATATCCAAGCCCCCAACACGGCTGAGCCAACACACTAAGCGCAAACAACAATCCAACAAATATGTACTCAAATCTTTTACTTTTTCTGTCTGCCACAATAACCATACAGCACATTAGTAAGATTAGAGGAGACGATTGATATGTGATATTCTCCATATTGTAAGGTGCGAAGACATACCACAAGCCAATTGCTGTTATCAAGCGAAAGTTATTGTACTGATTCCGAAGTCTTAAAAATCCCCATATCGCGATTGTTGCTTTTATTATTTCATAAGTTATCCTGAGGAATAAGAATATACCTTCTGTTGAATGTGAAAAGAGCATAAATAAGGAAATAAGCGGAAGCAAAATCAGCCCATGCAACTGTTCCGGAGACCAATCATCAACTAACGGCGCATCACCTAGCCAAAATCTATAACCTACAGCTATTTGATGTGCCTCGTCATACGTAGTTATGCCGGTAACAATCAGAGCCTTAATTACAAATAGAACAAACAATACTATAATAACTGCAACATAGAATACAGTAATTCTGCTATTCTTCTTTCTTATTTCCATTCTTTTCTCCGGTTATTCTTATCCATTTTAGAATTGGTCTTTCATATAATTCAGTCAAAGCGAGGCTCGCAATTGTAGCTCCGCCCAGTGAAATGCAATACTTGACTATCCACTCTACCACTAAATTTTCAGAACATACAATAACCTCGGATATTAGATTTATTATCACGACATGACTCATAAAGATTCCATAAGTATACTTTCCTAAAAAAGAAAAAGCGCCATTAACAATTAAGTTATTAGGATAAATGTAAAGTGCAATAATCAGCGTTAAGTAGGTAACTATACTTATAAGCCTTGAACTGATTCCCCAAATCCTAAACGCTCCAATAGTATCTGCAATGAAGAAAATCAAAAACACTGCCTGAAGTGAAAAAGAAAGTATTTTTCTATCCCGCTCTTGCATATTAGAGATTCTTTCCTTTTGCTTTAAAAAATGAAACAACAGCAATCCGGCACAATAAACGTCCAAAAGAACAGGTGGAAACCATCCCCCTATCCAAGCTTGATAGTAATATCTTTTTGTAGCGATAACACCGTCAAATAATTTTGTTACACATAAGTGATTGATGCATAAGGCTATCGAAGACGTCACAATCAAACCGCAAAAAGATTTCACGGCGTTATTAAACACTTTATACATTATGGGCGTGATTAAATAAAAGAACACAATCGCACCAATGAACCATTCGACACCAAGAAGGCTGTTGGCAAATAATGGAAACAAGCTATTTACGAAAAAGAAGTGTGTAATGGCGTTTGCTATTATTGTGATGTTGATATTCCCTCGTCCGAGGAGAAACAGCTTCAATATCAGAAAAAGATAGTACATTGGTGCAATTCGAAGCAGTTTCGATACAAACCACCTTAGTTGCGTATCATTCCCAGCTATAACCAATTTCTCATAGGAAGAAAGCATTAGATACACTGAGATCAGCATGAAAGCGATAGTACTCGTTGCACCCATAGCTTTTATCTGTCTCGCTAACGTTGGCAATTCTCCTGTGGTATGTGAATGCACAAGTACTATCCCCAGAATAGATAATCCCTTTAACGAGTCAAGTGTCTTATCTCGTCCTTTCATTCTTTGTAAGTTCCCCTTTTCGTGCACTTTTCTTTACCTTTTTATACATCCTAAACACCATCCAACAAACATATAATATCGGATTATGCTTACGATTATAAACCAGTTCAAAGTTATACTTTATATTTCCCAACCTGTGCGATTCCACAATCTGAGGGAATGTACTTCTTTTATTTACTTCATCCGAAAACTCGCCAAGGTTTAATCCAAACTCAGAAGGATCTCTAAACGGCAAAATGCCTTCTTTTTTGCAAAGTAAACTCCACACTGTCTGGTCATGCCTATTCTCTATAAAGCCGTCATAATCTTCTCCTAATGTAGATTTATCTTCAGATACTATTCGATAATCAGAAGCGTATCTCAAAAAATCCTCCATTATTCTAACAGAATGCTCACTCTTTTTAACTACAATATATCCGCCACAAATCTGCGGTGATTCTGCTATTTCGTCTGTATCACACTCCATCAGAATAAATGCATCTCTTTTACTCCACTGCTTCTCCTTTGGAGTAATTACAAACGGCATAATGTCGCAGTTTTGAACCTCCATAGCATCTATAAGATAGTTCACATTATTAACATATGCAGCACCTGAGTCAATGTATATCAAATAATCATTATTTTCAATCTTAGAAAGTGCATCAAGAATAACATATGGCTTCCAAATCCAGAGTCCATTACCTCTAGCACAAGCAAAATGCCTTGGATGACTTTTAACAAAATCATCAGGAAGCGATTCAAATGTGTACTCAAAAACCTTATTTACACCATTTTTATATGCTGTTTTAGTATTAAACACTTGCGCATCACGATATAAATCGTTTGCATAGTTAACCGCGTAAATCATCCTGCAAAATCCTAATTCTAATACTCTTTATATATACAATATTCATGTCAGCACAGCAAACGCTTACACAACGTCTTTTATTGTTAATCTATGTAATACTTTAATAAGTGGCTTCTCGATATATCTCGTTAATGCAACTGAAATTGCTAGCGATCCCACCGTAACTCCGACATAATTAACCAATATGTTTATTATCCATTCATTCGGATTAAATAGTCTTTCTATATTACGTATCAAAAGTGTGTGGCACAGATATATACCAAGAGAATACTTCCCAAAGCAACAAAAAATCGAATTCACCATTATTTTGTTGGGAAAAATATATAGCCCTAAAATCAAAAAAGCGTACATTAATGCGTACCTTGTATCAGGGCTCACACCCCAAATGCTTATTCTATTCAAAATAGAACCAATATAAAGAATAGCAAAGCATACTAAAAAAACACTCGATAATATAATTCGATCTATTTTTTTAATTGACTGTATCAACATCATATGTTTGGATAGAAAGAATAAAACTAATCCTAAACACAGTATCCCCATCCTATTTATTGGAAGCCACGTGTCTATCCAAGTGTCAAAAGTATATCTGTTCTCCGATGGAATAAATCTATCAAACACAGGAATACACACATGTATGAGTGCCAAATGTGCAACGGAAAAAAAGACAAATCCAAAGAGCGCCTTTGCCCCATTGTTAAAGACTTTCCAGACCAACGGGGTTATAATCCAGAAAAAAACAATGACGCCAATGTACCATTCCACTCCAATTAAACTATTGGAATAGAATGGGCAGAAATTGTTGATAAAGAGAAGATGGGCAATTACATTTCCGGCCGTTACTTTTGAGCTCCCCCAAAATCCAAGAAGTTCTTTTCCTGTAATAACCCTAAGAAGAATAAATAAATAATAAAGCGGAATAATACGAATAACTTTTCTTAGCATCCATTTAACATTAGATGTCTCTCCCAGGACTACACTCCTTTCGTAAGACCGAAATGACAAAAAGGATGTAATTATCAGAAACATAACCGTCCATGTTGCTCCCATCACCTTAACCCATTTTCCATAATAAGTGATGGTATTTATGCTCGAGTGAACCAAAACAATCCCCAGAATTGATATACCTTTAAGCGAATCGAGGACACGGTCTCTTTCCCTCATATCTGCACCTTCCTTTTGACACAACATTCAATTTACCTCTATTCAAACATATCTCTAATCACATTGTTTTTAAAAAAGCATGTACACACATGTGAAACAAGCCAACAGATAATATAAACCATAGCACTAAGCCACAACGATGTTATCGCCACGCCTATATTCCAATGAATAAATGCTGTATTCAAATAAAGGAAAACAAGCCTATGCATGCAGTATATACCAAGTGTATAGCGCGTAATCTTCATAACGCATTTATATGTCTTTTCACTCACCTTTTCAAAAGGAATAACATAAAAAACTGCTACAAGCATAAACGCTACTAAGGTACCTCTAATCCCTTCATACCCATACCCCCCGGCTGGAGCAAAAAAAACAAAGCGCCAATTTAAAAATATGGCGGGAATGAAAAACACTAACGTTTCTTTCCATTTTTCTTTTAATCGGTCAAGTAAGTTTGCACTTGCCACATAATATCCAGCCAAAGCGCATGGAATCATCTCAAAGAAACGGCCTATTGGGTATTTCAATTCATATTGAAGTTCATTAACGCATGAATAAATATCAGAATATTGCCATACAAGTGAAAACAGCAGCAAAAAGATAAAAATATAAGTGGAATACTTCTTACAATATTTCGTACACAAGAAGAATAATACCGTCAACACAATCAAAACCGATTGAAACCACATTGAGGGATTCAATTGACTGCTATGTCCGGTTATTAGTTGCCATATTAGGCTAGAGAATTTTAATTCTTCTGTGTCTACAAATAATCTATAGACCCACGCAAAGGCAAAATAAATGACAGCCCACCCGGCAAGAGGTATATATAATCTAATTATTCTTTTTCCAATCGAAAAATCGTTTTTATTTGCTAGTGTTTTATAAAAGAAGAAAAAAGATAGAAACATAAAAGTAGGAACCGCAATGCTCCTAAACGAAGTCACAAAACGAATAAAACCTGATGCGTCGTCCGGTAGTTCGAAACAATGACACATCACCACTTCAAAACACATGAGAGATTTTAAAATACTAATACCTATATTATAACCGCTTTTATCTTTTCCCATATCCTCTTTGACTCCTGTTTTATTCCTTACCTAAAGAATTCCTCGTGTCCATCCATCATAACATTTGCATATTCCAGTTTAAAATAGTCATCTAGCAAATCTGAATATAGTGTCAAATCTCCATAATTATGCTTTTTCCCTAAATCATCATAGTATGCGCCATACTTTGTAAAAACAGGCACTTGTGAACTCATCTTTGAGATAAAACTATACCAATCAGATACATTGACATCTGCGCCAGCCAAAACTCTTGGAATTAAATACGGCATGCTCATGGTCTTTGATTCCATGCTGACATCTAATAAATCTGGATTATTTGACCATACAAAAAACGGTACGCTTCTAACGTTTAGTTCCCGCTCATCCGAATTATAATCGGGATAGTACTCTTCAATAAGCGAAGACAATAACCCAGGGCAATGATCTCCTACCATCAATAGAATAACATCTCTCTCTGAATTATCAAAATGATCTACAAGCATTTTCACTGCCTTATCGGAGTAATAAATGCAAGAGTTAAATTCACTTAACTGGTCTGTCAATTCACCATAATCATTCTTCACATGGACGGGATTTTGATTATAATCATTCGAGTCCCACGATCCATGGTTCTGAAATGTCAAAAAGTATATAAATCTCGGTGCGTCACCCATCTCGTCATACCATGAAAGTATATCATCATAGGAAGACTCATCTGTTACGATTCCTCTGTTTCCCCATCCTGTCAAGCCTTCAAAATCTTTCTCAAAACAAACCTTGTCAAAGCCCAATTCGTTATACACTACTATACGATTATAACTATCCCCCACGCAATTATGGGCTCCAAGAGTTGTATATCCCTGATTTTTCAATAAGCTTACTATCGAATTAGCTCCTTTGAAATCAAGATTATAGAATGGCGTTATATTATTCTGCATCAGCGCTAAACTGTTACTCGTAAGAAGTTCATATTCAGACATATTTGTGCCACCGCCTTCATTAGGGACAACGGCATACCCCATCAATGAATTGTCCAAACTTCTCATATAGGAGATGGGTGTTATATCATTTTCTATATCTACCGCTTTATCCAAATCATAAAAGCTCTCATTAAGAATTACAACTATGTCTGGTTTGTTTTCTGAGTCATTCGAATTTTTTTCATTATTTGAAATGATTTCATCTATCACTTCATTTGAATACCCATCCGGTTCTTTTACGGCATTAACTTCAGATACGGAAACACTTATAAGACTGGGAATATATCCATACTTTTCCGCGGCACTAAGCAAACTCCAACTCACTGCATTTTTAGGAATTAATACGAAAAACGACAATATAATATATGCAATCGAAAAAGTCAAAGTAATTCCATTAGAAAGCTTGGATTTCCCATCAGAAATCTTTTCGACCGCAATCAATATGCCAAGGCACACTAAAAAAAATAATATCCACACTACATAGCGCTTATCGAATGACAGTATTCTTGGAATATACGAATCAATTACATTTAGTGCCGTTTTTGTATTTTTTAAATCAGAAAAGGTGAACGGTGTCCCGTGAAGAATATTAGCCCAATAAGATACAGCAGGAAATAAAAATGTCATTAAAAACAAAAGAATACCTTCAACTATCAGAAAGCATCTCTTCTTGAATACAATTCTGACAATCCCATTTAAAAGCAACAAAACAGACAATCCTGTCATCTGATAAATTGGATTTCTTCTTAGCACCAAAAAAGGTGAATATAGACTAATCTCAATAGCTACATACTCAATATACGAAACTATTATGAGTGATAGCACTCCAACAATCTTATTATACTTACAATTACTCAATTACTTTTCCCTTATCATTAATTAAGCATCTACTTTAGATGAAAACGCTGCTTAATCTCTTTTACCTTCCATCCGTAGCTTACTATTTTAGTATAATCCTTGTTATACCCGGTCTCTCTATTATAGATCCGCTTTGCGTCTATCGAGCCACGCTCAAATATGTCAGCAATATAGTTCCAAAGCATATTCGGGTTATCATAGTATTTTTTACAAAGCGAATCTTCTTTAAAAATCGGTTCTTTACAAATAGAAAGATATCTCTCTTTATCTTTATCTATTTCTTCAACCACGGCTATAACTTCTTCTATTGAAGCATAGTCATGAACGTTGATAAATGCCTTAGTATTGAAATCTTTGCACACATCCGGCGCTCCCCAGTAAATTGGAACAGTACCTGCAGCAAAGGCATGCAATATTTTTTCGGTGACGTAACCGGATTTAGATGAATTTTCAAATGCGATTGAAAACTTATAGTCCTTTTGAAATTCTAGCTTGTCTTTTACACGATACCCAATATTATTAAGCAAGCCACCGCCAGAATCAATTTTCTTGTATTTGCTCAACTCATTAAAAAAGTTAACCCGCATCTTATCAGCAAATGCACTGTCCGAAAACACAAAATTGCAAAACTTTTCTCTTCTCAAGAATTCACGCTCATCCTTAAGATGTTTATTCATTGCATCTTTAAACTCACCCTGAAAAGCATAATACGGTACTCTAAGATACCTGTCTCCAAATTTCAAATAATCAAACCCAATCGCATAGTCAAACAAATTAAAATCAGGAGTAATATTTTCTCCCATCAAAAGAATTCTTACGCAGTCATAGCGTAAGAATTCTGAGTTGAAACAATCTGTTATCACAAAATCAGGATTTGCATCATCAAGTTCAATTTCAAATCTATTTGAAAGTTTATCTATAAGAATATCTTTGTATCCTTTTGCAAACTCACCACAAAATTTGAGTTTGATCATATCAAATCTGCCCTTCTATTATTCTGAGTGTATCTTATTATACTTCTTTAACCCACAATCCATGGAGGTTACAGTATTCATATACTGCTACTGCTTTTTCGCCTGCTGCCAAAACGAATTCTGCAGTCGGCTTTTCTTCGGGCTTTAAATATTTAATTTGAGCTCCACTTGTTGTTTCAAGCGCAATAAACTGAATATAGTGGTTTTCAACCATAGGGTGTTCAACCTCACCCACCTGAACCTTAACAGTGTTTCCATCCACTGTCACTGCAGGCACATGCTTCTCCACTGCACCATCAACAGCACCCGGGATAAGTTCTTTCATCGGTTGACCACAGCACACAACAGGTACACCTGAGTCATTAAGCTTTGTAATAATGTTACCGCATGTTTCACATCTGTAGAATTTCATTTTTACACCCTCCTTTATTTGGTTGTTTTTTTACCCTTCTATTACCTTTTTAGCATAAGAGCATGAAGCACTAACAGCGATTTTATTTCGTTCTGCTTCTTCTAGCACTTTAAACACTAAGCGCTTAGCTATTTTCTTTCCTTCATAGCCTTCACGAACTCTGGTGTGGTAAATACACCATTTGTCATCTTTGATAGCATATTCACATTCACCAATTTCGCTTTCACCATCTAAGGCGACACTTCTGCATCTATCCTTTTCAAACAGCACCTCAATTTCGTGCTTGTAAACAACACTTAATGCACCAGATGGGCACTTTTCTATCGTTTGCCATACATCTGCATTCTTCGCTACATCAAGCTTAACCCACGGCTTTCTCTTTGGATCAAATGCGTCAGGGCACGTTTTCCAGCAAATAAAAGAATGGATGCATTTATCGGAATCCCAGAATACTACGATATCCTTGTTTTCATAGAGTCTATGCATACTAAACCCTCGTCCATAGTTATCTTACTACTTTTTCAAAATCGCTTGCAGGGTGTTTACAAATCGGGCAAATGAAATCATCAGGTAATTCCTCCCCCACATATTCATATCCGCAAATCTTACATCTCCATATCGTTTCACCCTTAGGTGTTGTGCCAACTGTTTCAGGCTTAGTCTTTATGTTTTCAAAGTAATAAGCATATGTTGCCGACGCATCTTCTGAAAGCATATCCATATCTGTTATTGCGCCTATAAACATTGTATGAGCGCCCAAGTCTTCAGTCTTTTCAACTTTGACAGCTATATATGTGTTTGTACCTTCCGTAACATAATATATTCCATTAGCACCGCGCTTTATAAAAGCGTCGAAGCTTGCAAACTTATCCGTATCTCGGCCCGATACGAATCCGAATCTCTTAAACAAAGAGAAATCCGCTTTTTCACTAATTATGGATACATTAAATTCCTTGCTCTTTAGAATCATATCATGCGTATAATTTGCCTTATTCACGCATACTCTCCGAGTAAAGAATACCAATAGCAAACTATATAAACCTAACCATTTCTACTGCCCAAACCAGCACAGTTGAAAAGTAAAAAAAGTATATAAAACAGCCTAATCTTTTTACATCCATCAAGATTTCTCAATTGTACTTTCTTTTCCACCAAGCATTCCTCTATTGAACATAAAGTACATAATGCAAAAAGTATATACCGGCCAATAGTATTTGAAAATACAACCGGGAGCGAATAAGAAAACAATGCTTGCAAAAATCCACATTCCTAAGCCATATACTGCAGAAAGGATATCCTTTTTTCTTATAGTCTTCACCATAATAACTATCATTGCTATAAATGTAATCCATAATTGCCATATGATATTTTTTAAGAAATACATAAAATATTTCATGACAGATTTCCATAGATTATCATGAATAATATCTACCCCTAATCCTCTAGTCCCATCTAGCACAAACAAGCACCACTTGCGAGTTGGATTCGCGGTTCCATCTTCGTTATAAGGCAATCCAGCAAAAGGAAATACCGAACCATTTGCTGTTATGACAAATGACTTGATTCTCACCTTCAGATAGGCTATTGGATTTTCCAAGCATGCTCTTATAGCTGCCCAAACATACTCTTTAGTAGAAACCGTAGCAGAATCATTTCTATACACACCATCTAAAGCAGTTAAGTAATCTGACATATATAACTTCAATCCTAATTCATCCTCATATTGAGACAAATTTTCCATATCTATATACTGATTTAGGACATCATATTGACTACTATTGCGGTAATCTACTCCTTCCATCTCCATTAATGGAAGCATGTAGCCTACTATCGGCACCAACCTTTTTTCTATGGTAATTTTCTCTCTGAAATAATCCGGTACGCTAAAAACTAAATATGCAGCCAATACCAAGCAGAAGCAGCGAAAAAAGTTCCTCAAGATTAACTTACTATTACATCC
>JAEEGK010004706.1_pt1 | contig 33305 bp, 28 predicted proteins | sample 8958771 | NCBI WGS metagenome assembly JAEEGK01 (sample SAMN16246547, study PRJNA631951) | gut metagenome | biome: gut microbiome; feature: rumen; material: SC-attached | host: Bos | place: Iran: Karaj | collected 2018-10 | reverse complement strand
GAAGTTTTTTGCCAAAGCTGAGAAAATCGAAAAAACGGAAAATATTTCTTAATTTTGCCCACCCAAATTCTGGAGAGTTGGCCGAGTGGTCGATGGCGGCAGTCTTGAAAACTGTTGGGCGGCAACGTCCCGGGGGTTCGAATCCCTCACCTTCCGCTTTAAAGCGTCTGCAGGGCAGACGCTTTTCGCGTAAAGTGAGGGATTCGAACCGGTTTCGATAATAGCTTTCCTACGTTACCCTCTCCCCAAACCCCTCTCCTCGGGAGAGGGGCTTAGGCGCCTTGACGCCGATCACAATCCCTGGAAGGTAAGGAATTCATTCATGAAAACTCCACAAAATCATTACCTTTGCAGCAGATTATCACAGTATGTCATTTATGAAAGCCGAACGCAAATCATCGTCCTGGAAGAGTTTCCTTTTGACACTGGCCGCCACGACCTTCTCCATCATGCTGACCTTCGGTACTTCGGCCGTCATCGAACATCGGAAGCTGAATGCCGAGAAACGGGAGATGGTGCTGATGGTCATGTACGACATGCGCGAGTCGCTGAAAGACATCGAGCAGATCGACGAGGATCTGAAAGATTTCTTTGAAATCCAGGTGGATGTAGTGGCCCATCCCGACAAACTCTCCCAAAGCTATATAGGGATGGCGTCGAGAATACCGATGGCCCGTTATTCCATGACGACCGAAACCATATTCCGGTCCAATATCGAAACCATCCGGACCATAGGCAACATTCTCTTCGTGGAGGCCGTTTCATCGTTTTACGATTTGCGTGAGAATTATAAGGCCATTGTCATAGAAGACTTTCAGAATCAGTCTAATAATTTACTTTTTCTCGAGACCCTGCGGGATCTCAATACGCCCAGTTTCATTTTTTACAGCGAAGCTTTTCTCCGTTCGATGAAAGTAGACTTCGAGAATTGTAAGCAACTGATGAAAGTGACGGATGAAGATCTGGAAGTATTCAGCCTGCAAAAGGAAAAACTGATGGAGTCCACACAAAGCAAGATGAGCGAAGATACCGAGGAGTCATCTTCCGACAGGAATGAGCGGAGTGTCCGGTTGCAGCAGGCCCTTGAACAAGGTGAAAAGAACTAAAAACAAGTGAATATGAGAAAGTTATCAATCTTTATGCTGGCGGTTGCCGCTGCATGCGCACTCTCCTGCAACGGGGACGAAGCCAAGTATGACGTATCCGCCAAGAACGCTCCGGTCGACGGGACGAAGGTATATCTGGTCGACAGATTGACGGACGCGCCCATCGACAGCGCCGTCATTGCCAATGGCTCTTTCACCATGAAGGGAAAGGCCGCCAAAGATGCCCTCCTTTCCGTACAAATTGACGGATGGGAGTGGCGTTTCCCGCTCTTCAACGACGGAAAGCCTGTCCAGATTAACTTGGCCGACAGCACCTTTACCGGTTCCGCTCTCAATACGAAGCTGTCAGAATGCGACAAGCGGGACGGCGCTGCGTATGCGGAGTTCAACCGTTTCATCCAAGCGTACCTGGCCCTTCCCAAGGATGAGCAGGAAGCTCGCGAGGCGGAGTTCATCACGGATTATCAGGCCAGGATCGAAGCGTATGGCGATGCTTATGTCTCTATGATTGAAGAGAATATGGATAACCTGATCCCGGTCGTGTTCCTGAGCAATGTTCCCGCTCTTGCCGGAAAGGAGAAGTTCGATGAACTGATGGATTCTGGTGCTCCTTTCACGCAGCATCCCTATGCCATATCCCTCAAACGCCAGTTCGATGAGGCCTCTGCCCAGGAAGATGAGGCGGAAGCTGCCAAGACCGCCTTTATCGGCAAGAAGTTCGTGGACCTGGAGGAGGCTGGTCCCGACGGGAAACTGCACAAGCTGAGCGAGTATGTGGGACAAGGCAAGTGGGTCCTGGTCGACTTCTGGGCCTCCTGGTGCGGTCCCTGCAAGGCCGAGATGCCCAATGTGGTCGCGGCCTACAAGAAGTATCACGACAAGGGCTTTGAGATCGTGGGTATTTCTTTCGACAAGGAAAAGGAACCCTGGGTGAAAGCCATCACCGATTGGGAAATGCCTTGGATCCACCTGTCGGACCTCAAGTACTGGAACAATGCGGCTGCCGAAGCCTATTCCGTCAATGCCATCCCGGACAACCTGCTGATCGACCCCAACGGAATCATCGTCGCCCGCGGCCTTCGCGGCAGCAAGCTCGAGGACAGACTGGCCGAGATTACTTTCTAAGCTGCAGATATTCCTTGAAGAACCTGCCCTGTGTGGTGGGGGTGAAATTCCAGTCGCTGATGAGCATCGGCGCCCAGTCGGGGTCGAAGCACCATACCGTAAAGGAGATGCCTTTCTGCTCGAAGTACTTGGTGATGTGCTCGCCATAGACTTCCGTCGACATGACCGGAATGTGGGCCCCCGGCTCGTCTGCCAGGCAGAATCCGATCTCCGTGCAGATTACCGGCCATGTGTCGGCCACATAGCCGAAATCCTGCTCCCACTGCTCTTCCCACGGCTGGTCGCGTTTCATGGGGTAGGGATGGCATACGTAAGCTACGTTCTCGCGGGCGATGGGGGCGCTGGCAACCGGCGTCAGGTCATAGGCCCAGTTGAAGCCTGCGCACAGGCAGACGGCATGGGGGTTGTAGGCGCGGACCGTGTCGATGATCTGCTCCTGCAGCGCTTTCCACTCCGGCCAGGTGCAGTCTCCAACACCTTCTGCCGTTATGGTCGGTTCGTTGAACAGTTCGTATAGCGCGACGGTGGGTTCATCCTTGTAGCGTTGGGCTGCAGTGCGCCAGAACCGGAAGGTCTCTTCCTGCGTGGTGTTGTACATGGGAAGCATGAACTTTTCTTCCTTGAGGTTGCCGATCGAGTGCCAGTCCATAATGACATAAAGGCCGTATTTCCTGGCCCATTCGATGCCCTGGTCCATCGCCTGGAAAGTTTCGTCCCAGCCCATTTCATTGAGGTTGGTCGGATGAACGGCGAAACGGACCACGTTCGCGCCCCAGTCGGCCGCTTCGGCGAAAATGCGTTCGTTCCACTGTCCGTCGCGGACCAGCTTCACGGGATCCGCGAGGCAGAGGCCGCGGAAAATCAGTTCGTTCCCCTGGGGATCGACGAATTTGTTTCCCTGTACTTTCACCCATTCTTCTTCGCGGGGCGAACACGATGCCGCCACGACGAGCGTCAGCGCCGTGATGACGATGGCAGTCAGATTCTTTTTCATGATGGTCAGTATTTTTTGGTTTTTCTTTTCCGTACGAACATATAAAGATATGTTTTTTTGCTGAATCAGCAAAATGTCGTTAAATTTGTGGGAAATTTCTAACTATTCCTACAATTATGCAAGAGAAAGACGGTAAATACATCTTCGGTGTCGTGAAGGTGGGAGACAAAGGGCAGGTCGTGATTCCGCGCGATGCCCGCAAGCTCTACGATATCAAGCCGGGCGACGCCCTGATCGTTTTGGGAGACCAGCGGGGCCTGGCGCTCCTCAAGACGGAAATCTTCCAGAACGCCATCGACCAGGCCATGGAGGGCCTCTCCCAATGAGAAAGCACTGGATCGACAATTTGCGCTGGGTGACCGTGCTCCTGGTGCTGTTCTACCACGTTATCTATTTCTACAACAACAAGGGCGTCTTTGGCGGCATCGGTGGTTTCGGCACCTATCCCGAGTACAAGCAGTACCAGGATGTCGTCATGTACATCCTCTACCCGTGGTTCATGCCGCTGCTCTTCCTGCTGGCCGGCATGAGTGCCCGTTATGCCCTGGATCGGCATTCCGGCAAGGAATGGCTCAAGGCCCGTACGCGGAAGCTGCTGGTTCCTTCGACCATCGGCCTCTTTGTGTTCCAATGGATGACGGGTTACTTCAATACGGCCGTTGCGGCAAAGACCGGTGCCTTCGACGCCATGCCAGGCGTGGCCCGGTATTTCCTCTGGGCTGTCAGCGGCATAGGTCCGCTCTGGTTCATCCAGGACCTGTGGCTCTTCTCCCTGATCCTGCTGCTCGTGCGCGGGCTGGATGGCAAGAATCGTTTCTATGCCTGGTGCGGCCGTGTTTTCGGCGGAAAAGCCGGACTTGTCTGGATCGTCCTGCTGGGCGTGTTGTTCTGGCTGGGGGAGCAGACACTGATCCGGAATCCCAGGCCGGAGAGCCCGGACGGATTATATAATCTTTACAAACCGATCTTCTACCTGGTGCCTTTCCTGATGGGCTATTTCGTATTTGCACACGATGCGATCCATGAGAAACTGGACAAGGCCTGGATTCCGCTCCTGGCCTGTGCCGTGGCAGCCGGCGTGGTGTTGATCGTCACGACCTTCGGTCAGGACAATACCACGCCGCAGTATCTGTGCAGTCCGTTCAACTGTCTTTATGGCTGGCTCACCTGTCTGGCGATGATGGCCTGGTTCAAGTCGTGCTTCAACAGGACCTCGGCCTTTGCCGGCTACATGACCCGCTCCAGCTTCGGTCTCTACATCGTCCACTATCTTGTGATCGCCAGCCTGGGTTACATGATGAAGATGCACACCCAGCTGCCTCCGTGGTCCATGTACGTCATCCTGACGCTGGCCGTCTTCACCCTCTCGCCGCTGATTTACGAAGTGCTCCGCCGCATCCCCTTCGTCCGCTGGGCTGTCCTCGGCGAAAAGAAAGCGTAGTTTTTCGTTATCTTTGTCACATGAAACCGAAAATGATGATCCTGGCCGTATTGCTGGCCTGCCTTTCCACGGGAATTTCTGCCCAACAGCTTACCCGGTATGTCAATCCCTTTGTCGGCACCGCCGGTTTCGGCAACGTCTACCCCGGGGCGCAGATTCCCTTCGGCGGCATCCAGATCAGTCCCGACACCGATGTCGATGACTACGATACGGCCGCCGGCTACAAGTACACGCATCCCGCCATCCTGGGTTTCAGCCTGACACACCTGAGCGGCACCGGCATCCCTGACCTGGGAGACTTCCTCTTCACGCCCGGTGACGGGCCGTCCCGCTTCAGCCACGATGCCGAATGTGCCAGCCCCGGCTATTACGCCGTGAAGTTGCAGGACAACGGCATCAAGGCCGAGATGACGGCGGCTGCCCGCAGCGGCATCCTCCGTTTTACCTATCCTGCCTGCGATACCTCTCGCCTGACCATCGACCTGAACCATACGCTGCTCTGGAAATGTGTGTGGTCGACTGTGCGCTGGGTCGACGAATACACCCTCGTCGGCAGCAAGATCGTTAACGGCTGGAATCCCGACCGACATGTGTTCTTCGCAGCCCGCTTCGAAGAGCCCGTCAAGGATTTCATGATCTACAAGGAAGGGAAGCCCGTCATCTACAACACCAGCCGCTTCCGCAGCAGCCGCGAAACCTGGGGTACCGGCCTGAAAGTCTGCCTGCGCTTCCCCACGAAAGAAGGGCAGCAGCTCAACGTGAAGGTGGCCGTCTCCGCCACAGGCATCGACGGAGCGCTCCGGAACCTCAGCGAGCTGGACGGCAAGGATTTCGACACAGTCCGTGCTGAAGCTGAAGCCCTGTGGGAGGCGGAACTCGCGCGCTATGAGCTGGATCCCTCCTGTACCCAGAACCAGAAAGAAACCTTCTATACGAGCGTCTATCGTACGGCCATGCATCCTTTCCTGTTTCAGGACGTCGACGGCCGCTTCCGGGCGCACGACGGCACTATTGCCAGGACCGAAGGATTTACGAACTATACCACTTTCTCCCTCTGGGACACTTACCGTGCTTTCCATCCGCTGCTGAATCTGGTCAACAAGCCCCTGCAGGCCGACCTGGCCAATTCCATGCTCGAGCACTACGACAAGAGTGCCGAACACATGCTGCCGATCTGGTCGTTCTATGGCGGCGAGACCTGGTGCATGATCGGCTACCATGCCGTCTCCGTCCTGGCCGACATGATGGCCAAGGGGGTGCAGGGATTTGACTACGAGCGCGCCTTCCAGGCCATGAAGACCACGGCAACCAACCCGCATTACGACTGCCTCCCGGAATACACGGAGCTGGGCTACGTACCCTTCGACAAGGAGATGGAATCCGTTTCCAAGACCCTGGAATACGCCTACGACGACTGGTGCATCGCCCAGGTTGCCAAAATGCTGGGCCACATGGAAGACTACGAATTCTTCCTCCGCCGCAGCCAGAATTACCGCAACTTGATCGATCCCGAAACGAAATACATGCGCGGACGCGACTCCAGGGGCAACTGGCGGACACCTTTCTCCGACATCGCCTACGAAGGCCCGGGTTCCGACAACGGCTGGGGTGATATCACCGAAGGCTTTACCCTGCAGTATACCTGGACGGTGCCGCATGCCTTCGAAGATTACATGGCCATTGCCGGCAAGAAGTTCCTGTGCGACCGCCTCGACAACATGTTCACCATCGAGATGAGCGACGACATCCCTGGTGCGCACGACATCTGGGGCCGTATCGGCGGCTACTGGCACGGCAACGAGCCCTGCCACCATGTGCTTTATCTCTATAATAAGCTCGGCAAGCCGCAGGAGTGCCAGAAATGGGTGCGTTACGTGGCCGACCATTTCTACGGCAATCGGCCCGATGCCCTGAGCGGTAACGACGACTGCGGCCAGATGAGCGCCTGGTACATCTTCAACTGCCTGGGATTCTATCCTTTATGCCCAGGGAGCAATGAATATGAACTGGGCTCGCCCTGCTTGCCCGGCGTCAAACTCAGCCTGTCCGACGGAGGCACGCTGACCGTCCGGACACAGAACTGGACCCCGGAGCATGTTCTTGTGAAAGCCGTCTACCTGAACGGACAAAGGCTCAAAGGAACTACGCTGCGGTACGAAGACATCAAAGACGGCGCCGACCTGCTGTTTGTCATGAAATGAACAGAAGGTCGATAGCCTGGATATTACTGCCGCCCTGCCTGTTCCTGCTCATGGCGGCACGTCCGCTCCAGCTGAAAGCACCCGTGGAACCCCATACCCGGGTGCTGGCGGAGGAGCAGCGGGATGGCTATGTCTGTCAGCTCATCGAATACAACGCCATCGGACCGGAACGCGTGCTGTCCTATTTGCTGATTCCTGATGGGGCGTCCGTGGAAAACCCCTGTCCGGGACTGGTGTTGCTGCACGACCATGGGGCCCGTTTCGACATCGGCAAGGAGAAACTCGTACGCCCGCCGGCTTCCGCGCCAGCCTATATCCGGGCCTCCGCTCAAGAGTGGGTGGACGCCGGTTTCGACGGCGTTTACCTGGCCGACCGGCTGGCAGCCGAAGGGTATGCGGTCATCGTGCCAGATGCCTTGTACTGGGGTTCCCGCAGCACGGCGCTTTGCCAGCACTGGAGCCGGATGCAGTTCGGCAGTGAGCCTCCGGACAGTCTTCGTGCCGTCAAGCAGGCTGTTTATGAGGGGCAGCGGGCCGTGTACGACAGCCTGGCCAGGAAGGGAATCGTCTGGGCTGAACAGACCTTGAATGAGGATGCGGCAGCCGCCCGTTTACTGGCTGCGCTTCCTTGCGTGGATGAAGGCCGGATCGGCTGCTTCGGCTGGTCGATGGGCGCCCACCGGGCCTGGCTGCTGGCTGCTTTCTGCGATCAGGTTCGTACAGGTGTGGCCCTTTGCTGGATGACGCTCAAGCGCACGCAGGCCGACCCGCCGACGGCATCCGACTATTCGATGATGATTCCCGCACTGCGCGACAGCTGCGATTTTCCCGACATTGCCCGATGGCTTCGCCCCAAGCCTTTCCTTTTCCTGAGTGGGAAAACGGACAAACTGTTTCCCGCCGATGCTACGCAGGAGGCCTTTGACCGGATGCATGCACTTTATGCGGAAGCGGGTGCCGGAGACCTTCTCCGCACGGAATTCTTTGAAGGGGGCCATCACTGCGGTCTCCGGGAACAGGAGAAGATCCTGCAGTATTTTGCACAGCTTCGCTACCAGGGTTTACCCGCTTGCCCGGGCGTGGAATTCATTCGCGTCAGCCGGCAGGAAGGCTATGCCAACAATGCTGTCCTGACGCACTTCAAGGGACACTACTACTGCATGTGGCAACACTCCGTCCGCGATGAAGATGCGCCCGATACGGAAATTCTTTACGCCCGGAGCCGGGACGGGAGAAAATGGAGCCGGCCGAAGCGGCTGGCGGCACCGGCAGACAGCTTTTTCGTCTCGCCCGGCGGCTGGATCCAGCGTGGAGACTCCCTGGTCGCCCTGCTGAATCTGATCAGTTCAAAGGACAGGAGCCGCGGCGGGGAGGCATGGTACGTTTCGACCCGTGACGGAAAACATTGGCGCGAGCGGCGGCGCGTACGCATGGCGGACGGAACGGCCGTGGATGGCATCTTCGAACAGGACCCGCTCACGCTGCGGGAGGGAAGGATGGTGGGCGCCGTGCATTTCCGGCCGGGTTATCAGGTGAATCCCGTTTTCACGGATGATCCTTCTGGAGTCCGGGGCTGGCGGAAGGCCCTTTTTCCGCAAGGAGAAGGGCTGCCGTTGGAGCCCAGCCAGTACGAGTGCCGGAACGGGACACTGGTCATGCATTTCAGGGACCAGAAGAGTTCGTTCGTCAAGCTCGCCAGCATCTCTGAAGACAGGGGCCTGAGCTGGAGTCCTCCGCAAAAGACGGATATCCCGGACTCCAGGTCGAAGCAGTGCGCCGGAACGCTCTCGGACGGCCGTGTCTTCTTCGTGGGCAATCCCACCGGGAACAAGTCCCGGAGGATGCTCGTCATCGGTTTTTCGGAGGACGGCCGTCACTTCGACGATCTTCGTCTCCTGGCCGGTGAACAAGACCTTCCGCCTCAAAGGCAAAAAGGAAAATACAAGACGCCGGGCTACAACTATCCCAAGGCCCTGGTCCGGGACGATGCTATCTGGATAGCCCTTTCCGTCAACAAAGAGGATATTAATGTCGTAAGGGTTCCGCTACTATAGCGTTCCGGTTTCCGGAAAGGGATCAGTCGACCTTCATGTTGACGTAGCCTTCCCAGTCGGTGCCGAAGCTGTAGCCGTTGGAAAGCTCAAAGTCCACGTGGATTTTATATTGGTTGGACGTGCCCTGGTCTACGTGCAGGATGCCGTGTTTGAGCGTTGCGTCGGTGTCGGACCAGTCGGCTGTCTTGATGCGTGGTTCACCGTCATCGCCCATATAGACGGTGTAGCCGTCTTCATTGTTGTTCATGAAGACGCTGACGAACGCATCTCCCGGATCCTTGGTAAAGTCGACGTCCTTACCGAACTGACTGGCCCGCATCCAGAACTCGAGATTCTGGGTGATGCCGTTCGGATCGTTGTGTATCAGGAAGATTTCTACGGCCTGGATGCTCGACTCTCCCATCGTGGAAGCATAGCCATCGGCATAGTCGATGCCATAGGACTTTCCGCCTTTCTTCAGGGAGTATTGATAGACCTTGATCCGGCACTGGTCTAACGAGTTGCCACAGCTGGCAGTGATGGCGGCCGTGCCGGCGTTTTTCGCTGTCACCGTTCCGTTGGAATAGGTCGCGATGTTGTCGTTGGTACTGTAAACTTCAATCTCGTCCGTATTCGTAGCGTCTTCCGGGATGTACTGGATATGCAGCTCAAAACTTTCTCCAACGAAGAGGGTCTTGGACGTAGGGTCGACGAAAATATCGGAAATGGGGATTTCCCGCTGGCAGGCCGTCGTGGCGAGCAGGGCAGGTACCAATATGAGGAGGATGATTCGTTTCATGCCGCAAAGATACGGCTTTTCCGCGCTCATTATTCGTTTTTGCTCCCGGAACGCCAGAGCAGTCCGGCTCTGTAGTAAAGATACATCGCGACGGCGATGATCACGTGGCTGATGTCGAAATCAATCATGAAAGATCCGATATGGAAATGCGTGACCAGGATGACCGGGATGAACGACATCAGGGCGATGGCGATGATGGCCAGACGGGCCTCCTGCCTGTGGCCGTCTTTCCAGAGGCGGATGAGCAGGGGGAGGGAGAACAGGTACAGGCAGATGGCGATATGGATTTCACCGAAGAGATACGACCGTTTCCACAGCGTCAGAGCGAGAACTACTATTGTTTCGACAAGGGTGGCCGTTACCCAGATCTTTCGGGACGGTAGCGGCCGCAGCTGGTCGGCGCGTCCGGCGATGGCCAGCGGATAGCAGCACACCGACAGGACATTGGTGAGCCAGTTCGGCAGCAGATTGTAATTGCCTGGCGGAAAGAAGTAGGCGAAGGCGTGGTTCAGGAATGCGCCGAATATGGTGCTGATGCCCATGATCAGGAAAAAAAGCAGATAAAGCTGCTCGTGGGAGCGGGGCGAAGGCCATTTCCGCCGCAGCCGGAACCAGGCATAGAAAGAAACCGCTGCGATCAGGAGATCCGTCGTCGCCGTCATGGGTTCTTGTATGATGAGTCGGAGCGCGATAGGATTCATGCATGCAAAGATAAGATTTTGTTGTATCAGATGATGTCCGTCGCAGCTAAAGTGCTTAAAAATTCTGTATATTTGTAAGAATGAACGGAAATCAAGCATACGGAATATGAGAAAACGCAAATTCTTGAGCATACTGCTGGCACTGTTTACCCTGGCAGTGCCGGCCTTGGCTGTCTTTACGGGGATGGACCTGGACGCGACGTTGTCCAACCTGCGCCGTGAACTCTCACACGATTATCAGCAGAAATCCCAGACCCAGAAGAAGCTGCAAGAAAAATACGAATCCCAGCACCTGCAGACGGTGGAGATCGTAAAAAAGTGCAACGACCTGTCGCTGATGCTGTATTCCCAGAAGCAAGACTATACTTTCGACATCAGCTATGCGCTGGAAAAGGTAACCCAGGAATTCAACAACTTCAATAAGAACCGCACACCCTATGACCGGATCGTCGCCAGCCTGGATATCGAGATCGGCCGCTATGCGCGGCTGATCGAGTCGCTGCGCCGCCTTCCGCCGGAGCTGGCGGATCTGGAGTTGGTGCCGGACAGCCTGGCCTATCACAACGATACGCTGGATGCTCATCTTCAGGAAAACGAAAGCCTCCTGCAGCAGGAGCTGGAAGAGAAAGTCGATGTGATAGTGGCCATGACGCAGGCGCAGGACACATCTGCCGCTGAAGAAGCTGTGCCGGCGTTCATTCTGAGCGAGCAGGGGCAAATGGACCGCGATACCTGCCTGTTCTATGCATCCGAAATGCTGAAGATGTATGCCCAGACCCGGGAACAGGTGATGGCTGACAGTACCCATTTCCGGGAAGCGCGGCTGCGTATGGAGGAATCCTATCAGTATGCACGTGATTATTATGGCATCCTTGAGGAAAAAGTGTTTGTTGAGGGTCAGATTCCCTGGAAGACCGTCATGACCCATCCCGTCGAATACTGGAATGAGGCCTGGGGGGCCATGAACGAGAAATACAGCTTCACTGACCTTGGGAAAGCGTTTACCAGCAATGACGTTGACTATACTGAGGAAGAGATTGCCAATAACAACCGGCTGATGAACTCGGCAAGGATGTACTGGCTGGTGGTTTATATCCTCGTGTTCTTTATTCTCTGGGGCCTGGCTGCTCTGGTACTGATGCTTCTGTACAAAGTTGTGAAGCCTTTCGGGAGGCTGGTTGCCAAGGAGCAGCGAGGTTATCTGGCGCTTTTACTCGCTTGCGTCCTGTTCCTCGTCCTTAGCTATGAGAGCAGCGGGGACGATATTGTGCGCAAGGCAATCAGCATCGTTCACTCGTTCATCTGGCTGCTCATGGCCATTCATGTGGCTCTTCTCATCAGACTGCAGCCAGAAAAACTCAAGGGCGGTATCAAAATTTACATACCCACCATTTTCACGGCTCTGTTCGTGATCAGTTGCAGGTTGTTGTTCGTGCCCAACGCCTTTTTGAATTTCTTCTTCCCGCCGCTGCTGATGGGAATGGCGTTGTGGCAGTTGCTTGCCAATCTGCGAAGTTACGGAAAGGCTGACCAGACCGATGTGGTGATCGGATGGGTTTCCTTCAGCGTTACCGCCATTGCCATGATCATCAGCGTGGTCGGTTACATTTTCCTGGCACTGATCATTCTGGTGTGGTGGTACTTCCAGCTGGTCGTCATCCTGGCTGTCATCTCTGTCTGGAACTTGACACTCATGTACAAGAAGGGACGCCTGGACAAGAAGGTAGCGGCATATAGTGAAAAGATCACCTTTGTGTCTGACGCCGACAAGCAAAAGTTGCTTTTCGGAGCCACCTGGTTCTATGATCTCATCCGTGAGGTCCTGATTCCGCTCCTTGTGCTGTTTTCTGTTCCCGCCTGTATTTACTGGGCCCTGCACATTTTCGAATTCAACGACTTGTACCGCACCATTTTTGAGGAGCCCTTCTTCCGTCAGGGAGAATTCCGGGTATCCCTGTATAACATCCTGTTCCTGTCGGGGCTGTTCGCCGTGTTCCGCTACGGGAGCAAGGCGGTCCACAGCCTGTGGCGGACCTTCAAATACCAGCGTTTCCTTCGCAAATACAAGCGGAAAACCGTGCGAAGCGACGAAGTCAACCTGGCCTTGGGCAACAGCCTCATCAGCGTGATCATCTGGTTTGTGTATGCCGACATCTTCATCATAACGCTGAATATCCCTACCAACTCGCTGGGACTGATCGCCGGTGGTTTGTCGGCCGGTATCGGTCTGGCCCTGAAAGATATCCTGAACAACTTCATTTACGGTATCCAGCTGATGGGCGGCCGTCTGCGGGTAGGGGACTGGATTGATTGCGACGGCGTCCGCGGCAAAGTGACGGATATCAGCTACCAGACCACTATGGTGGAGACGCTTTACGGCACCCAGGTTGCCTTCCTCAACTCCTCGCTGTTCGGAAAAAGCTTCACCAACCTTACCCGCAACAATTCCTACGAGCTGACCATTGTCAAGGTGGGCGTGGCGTATGGCACGGATTTCCAAAAGGTGAGGGCCGCGCTGGAAGAAGGCTTGCAGGTGCTCAGGACCAAGGACTCCTACGGCCGCGATATCGTCGATCCCGTGTATGGCTTTGACATCCACTTCGACGACTTCGGAGAAAGTTCCGTGAACGTGGCCGTCTGGCAGTACGTACTGGTGGCCGAGCAATTTGAATACGTGTACCACTGTAAAGAGCTCATCTATAAGATCCTGGCTGAAAACAACATCACCATCCCGTTCCCGCAGCGCGATTTGCATATCATTACCGACGAAAAGCAATAAGCTATGAAAACAAGATTCAAGAAGAAATCAGAGATTCTCGATGTCGGTATTACCGCCATTGCAGCGATCCTTTCCGTGGGAACGATGCTCTACGGCGTATTCCATTTCGGCTTTCGTCAATCGTGGCCCGAACTGGTGCTCAACTTGTTCTATATCGCCTGTATTGTGATGATGGTGATGTACTTCTTCGAATACCGCATCACGACGCAGCAGTTCAATTACTGGTGTTCCATCTGCGTGGGCATCACGATCATGCTCCGCGATATCCTTTTCCCGCCGCATCTGGCCTATTACTCCATCCATCTGGCGTGCCTCTTCCTCTCGGTGACGCTGCTTCTCATCCTCACCTTCTTCTATGCCCGCAAGGAGTGGGAGACCTACTCCAAGCGGAATCTGTGGATGATTTGCATCATTGACATGGTCATTGCGGCACTCTACAACCTGGATATCTATCTTGAACCTACCGACGAATTCACCAACTATATGCTGGTCGAAATCTGGATCCGTCCGACCATTACCTACGGGCTGGTGGCCTGTTTCGTGAAAGGGACACAAAAGCAATAACTGTTATATAAGATGATGAAATACAGCAGAATCCATCTTCCGACGCTCGTTTTGGCAGTTGTGCTGTTATTCACGGCGCTGCCCTTCACCGGTTGTAACAGCGTTGCCGACAAAGCCTCCAGCCCTGAAGCCGTCAGCATGATCAATGCGGCCTCAGAGGCAAGAGACTATGAAAGGCTCCAGTTTCTGGCGGACAGTCTGGGAAAGGCCGGAAAGCTTTCCAAAGGCGAGAGCAATTACTGGCAGGGCTACGCCTACTACCATCTGGGCCATAACGAATTAGCCGAATACTATTGGGAAGAGGCCATCAGGGTTACGGAACAATCTGCCGATGCCAATGACCTGGTTTACTATGCCAAGTCGGGCAACCGCCTGGCCAGCCTGCTTTGCCGTTTAGGAGAATATGCTTCAGCCCTGCATCAGACGCTTCCGATCATCAACCGGCTGGAGAAGATGCAGTGCGACACCACCAGTGATTATACCAACCTGCTGATTTTCGCCGGCTGTTGCCAGACGTACTTTGACAAGGAAGACTCCACGGCTGCAGAAAGGTTGGAACGGGCCTATCAGATGCATATCGACAACATTCAGCAGAAGAAATCGAAGACGGCCTACCGCGATGCCGTGGCCGGCATCATCAACATCGCCTACGTATGTATCTATGCCGAAGCATACGAGAAGGGGTTGTTCTGGACAGAACGTCTGGGAGATCTGGTCAAGGAATCCATCGACCTGTATGGAGAGGACAAAAGTTATAATGACAAGCAATGGGCCCGATACAAGATCTTCCAGGCCATCTCTCTGGAGGGTCTGGGACGTCACGAAGAGGCCGAAAACGCTTATAAGGAATACCAGCAGACACAGTTCTCAAAAACGATGGAAGGGTTAACCAATGCCAGTGACTACTTGACGGTGGCCCAGCGATGGGAAGAGGCCGCAGCCAGCTATCGCTCCATTATGGCCTACCTCCAGAATGAACTCAACATCTATTCCCTGGACAATATCCATCGCTATCTGCTGAAGAAGTACCGCGCCTATCAGATGCTCGGTCAACAAGACTCCATCAACCATACGGCGCGACAGATTTGCGATGTACTGGATTCCGCCATCATCAACAACCGGCAGCTCGATGCCAGCGAACTGCATTCCATCCACGTGAGAGATATGGAGATTGTGGAGGCCGAAGCCCGTTCGGCACGACAGCGGCAGATCTATAGCGCCGTGATGGTGGTGATCCTGCTTATTGCTTTTACCATCTACATCATCTTCCGCCGCCGTGCCGACAAAAAACTGCACAAGGCCCACGAAGCGCTGAAGGAAGCCTACGATCAGCTTGAAGAGACCACCACCATCAAGGAGCGCATGGAGAGCGAATTGCGCATTGCCCGCGATATCCAGATGTCCATGGTCCCCGGCACGTTCCCCCTCTATCCGGGCTTGGACATGTCGGCGTCCATGACGCCCGCCCGGGAGGTGGGCGGTGACCTCTACGGGTATCTGCTCAAAGGCCGGGAACTCTATTTCGTCGTGGGCGACGTCAGTGGCAAGGGCGTGCCCGCGTCGCTGTTCATGGCACAGGCCACCCGCCTGTTCCAGACGCTGGCCAATCAGGGTATGACGCCTGCGGAGATCTGTACGCGCATCAACGACGCCCTTTCGGGTGCGGATAACGAGGGTTGCATGTTTGTCACCGCTTTCCTCGGCGTGCTCGACCTGCAGACGGGCCATCTCTCGTTCTGCAATGCCGGTCACAACTCGCCCATTCTGGGAGTCGGTGACCCAAGTGGCGACTTCATCAAGATGATCCCCAATGCTCCCATCGGGGTGTTGCCGGGACTGGAATTCAAGGGGGAGGAGATCGAGAGCATCAAGGACCGTCCGTTGTTTATCTATACCGACGGTCTGAACGAGGCCGAGAATCCCGCCAAAGAGCAGTATGGCGATGAACGCATGCTCAGTTTCCTCAGAAACTGCAGTTATGAGTCAGCCAGGCAGGTGATAAAGACCATCTCTGCCGATGTAGAACAGCACAGGCAAGGGGCCGAGCCCAACGACGACCTCACCATGATGTGCATCTGCATCAGGAATACCAAAGAATAAGTTTAATTTAGGAGATATGATAATGAAAGCAGATCAGATCATTAAGAACGCCAGAATCTTCACGGCCGAATGAATATGAGCAGCTGGACGGCCGATGGCATCTATTCGCTTTGTGTCTGGATACAGGGCCGCCGTATATATCCACAGGAAAAAGTGGCGCAACAAAACTATTTGATCAAGCAGGTATAATGAAACGTGATTACTTTGAAGGAGCCGACGTGGCCGTCACCATCTGTGATAAGGATGGTACCATCCTGGACATGAATGCCAAATCCCGCAGGACGTTCCTAAAACCCGGTGCGGAAGAACTGGTCGGGAAGAATGTACTGGACTGCCATCCGGAACCGGCCCGCTCGCTGCTGGCCGACATGCTGGAAAACCCCCGTACGAATGTCTATACCGTCGAGAAGGAGGGCGTCAAAAAACTCATCTTCCAATGTCCGTGGTACGACGGCGCCGAGTATGCCGGCTTCATGGAACTTTCAATGGTCCTCCCGGAAAGGATGCCCAACCGGGTAAGGAAGCCGAAACCATGACCTCCCGGTATTAAAGCAGGAAGAACAGCGCCACGCCGGTGATACTCACGGCCAGGCCGATGATTTCCTTGAGGCGCAGCTTTTTCTTGTTGATCAGGACTTCAGGAATGAGGATGATGACGGGTGTCAGCGCCATCAGGGTGGAAGCGATGCCGGCGTTGGCGTAGCGGACTGCCATCAGCGAGAGGGACACACCGAGCGCCGGACCGAAGAAAGTGATGATCGACGCATATTTCATGGCCACGGGATCCTTGATGGCATCTCTCAGTTTGCCAAAATTCTTCTGCAGTCCCAGGATGAGCAGGAAGCCCAGCCCGCCAACGATGGCTCGGAGCATCGTGGATGCAAAGGGGAGCATGCCCTCCATCATGGTGGGTGCATCTGCAGGAAGCGCCGCTTCATAATACTGCATGCCCACCTTGCTGAGGACCAGGCCCACGCCCTGTCCGACACCGGCACCTATGCCCAGCAGGATTCCGATGAGGGGCAGGTCCAGCTTGAGATGTTTCCCGGAATCGCGGCTCAAGATGGAAATGGCGATACCGCAGAGCGTGACAGCCATCGCCAGGATCGATTTCCAAGTGAGGGTTTCGCCAAGCAGTATCCATCCCGCAATGGCCGCCATGGGCGGAGCCAGCGTCATAAAGAGTTGTCCGAAACGGGGACCGATATGGATGTAGCTGTTGAACAGGCAGAAATCTCCGAACACATAACCCACCAGGGCCGAAAGGCCCAGCCAGATCCATGTGTTCTTATCGGCATAGACAGGATAAGGGTGGCCGACCGTAAACCAGAGCAGGACGCCCAGAAATAGCGTGGCAAGCATCAGGCGTAGCACATTTGTGACCATGGCGCCCACCCGCCGGCTTGCCTTGTCGGCAAACCAGGCCGTAAACGTCCATGATATGGCAACGCCGATGGATATGAGTTCTCCGAGGTGGTTCATCAATCAGGAAAAAGATATTTCGCTTTTCTCAGGTACAAGGCGCTTTCACGGAGCCCTTTCAGGATATTGGGGGTTGAAGCCTGCTCCAGCTCCACCACAAAGGCCTTGGTGCCGGCACGAGGAAAGGCCTTGAAGATGGCGTCGAAGCCCACCATCCCGCTCTGGCCGATCTCATGCTGGTCCTTGATGTGCAGGAGTTCGTACCGGCCGGGATATTTCAGCAGGTATTCCACCGGACTCACGCCTGCCATGACAGCCCAATACACGTCCATCTGGAGAAAGACGTTTTCAGGCCGTGTCTGCGTAGCGAAGACATCCAGCATGGTGGTTCCATCGACCACTTGGAATTCATGGCTGTGGCTGTGGTAGCCGAAACGGATGCCTTCCTCACGGCACTTCTTTCCGATGGCGTCAAGATATGCGGCCATGGTCTCCATCTCTGTCTTTGTACGCAGGGGCTGCGACCACGACATCACCAGATAGGGAATACCTGCCTCCTTGTGCGCTGCGATGCAGCGGTCCCACCACCGGAATGCCTTGGTGAAGTCGCCGGAAGAAAGTTCCGCGGGTGACAAGGGACGTGTGGTATGCGACGAAAGGATCTTCAATCCGGCCTTTTCGACAGCCTGTCGGAATCTTTCAGGTGACAGGCCGGAAAATTGGCCTTCCTCATAACTGGCTGCTTCGACAGCCGTAAACCCCATCTGTGATAAACGTTGCAGCACATAGGCATGGTTGCGGGCAAAGAGATCCGGTGTACCCAGCAGTTCCCGGACGGAATACAGCTGCACGGCCATTTCCCGCGAAGGGGCTGTCATCTCTTCCGTCAGACGGTAACTCACATAGGCGAAGCGGCGGCTGTCCGGACTCCAGGAATTGACATTCAGGCTGCCCTGGCCGCCAAAGAAGTCCACCAGTACCTCCGGCTCCCCACCGTCAGCGGAAATCATCCGGAGTTGGACGTTGAGGTCGGCGATATGGGAGTCCGGGGCGATCTCGTAGTCGTAGTAGGCAATATATACTACCTTCTTCCCGTCGGGGGAGATATGCGGGAACCAGGAATTCATATCCGTATCGAATGTCATCTGGGTCTGCTCCCTGCCGTTGGCTTTCATACGCCAGACCTGCATACGTCCCGTCCGGACACTGTTGAACCAGATGTGCCTGCCGTCGGGGCTGTACTCCGGTCCGTCGTCCAGGCCCGGGGCGTCCGTCAGACGGGTCTCCTTGCCGCCTTTCAAGGGTATGGTCCAGATGTCCTGCTCCATCTGGGGACCGCGGAAAGCACAGTAGGCGGCCGTCTTCCCATCCGGGCTGATACCGTGCAGATAGCTTGGACCCAGCGGTGTTATCCGGCGCGGTTGGCCGCCCTCGAAGGGGACCACATATACATAGGAATTGTAGCTCCGCTGGTTGGCCGGATCGTTGCTGCTCAGGCCGATCCACTTTCCGTCGGCGGTGACCACATGGTCGTTGTTGCACTGGGTGATGTCTCCCGTATCGATCGGAAGGAGGTCTCCGGAACCGTCAGGGGCGATTTTCCACAGTTTTCCATCTTTATTCACCACCAGCCATTTTCCATCGGGAGTCCAATTGGGCGCTTCAATGACGTAAGGAAACTCTTTCACAACCTTGTGCGTCCGGGAAGGGACGTCGTAGATTTCCAGGTAGCTATGGGACGGATAGGGATGCTGTGCAAAAGTCATATAGGAGATGAGTAATCCTATCGTGAAAGTGCAGAATCTTTTCATTTTCAATACTTTCGCCAAAAGTAATCATTCTCGGTTTATTTTGCAAATATCGATTTTTTCTTGTATTTTAGCAAAAATTACGCTTATGTTCAACACTCCCTACCTGGCCGATGCCGACCGCTACGCATCCATGCAATACCGCCGTTGCGGGCGCAGCGGACTACTGCTTCCAGCCATCTGCTTCGGCGTGTGGCAGCACTTCAGTCACAGCGATGATTATAGCAAATGCCGCGCAATGATCCTGCGGGCTTTCGACCGTGGCGTGACGCATTTCGATGCGGCCAACAATTATGGAGGAGGAGACGCAGAAGAGATTCTGGGCAGGATCCTGCGGGAAGATCTCGCCCGGTACCGCGACGAGATCCTTGTCTCCACCAAGGCCGGATACACGATGTGGCCGGGACCCTACGGGGATTGGGGATCGAGGAAATACCTCCTCGCCAGCCTTGACCAGAGCCTGAAACGGCTGGGGCTTGACTATGTCGACATCTTCTATTCTCACCGCCCCGACCCCGGAACCCCGCTGGAGGAAACCATGGGTGCGCTGGCCTCAGCCGTCCAATCAGGGAAAGCCTTGTACGCCGGCATCTCCAACTATCCTCCGGATCAGACAGAACAAGCTGCAGGCATCCTTCGCGCCATGGGTGTTCCCTGCCTGGTCAACCAGTCCAGGTATTCGATGTTCCACAGAATCCCGGAAGAAGGGCTGATAGCGAAACTGGACGAACTGGGCATCGGCTTCGTAGCCTTCCAGCCGCTCGCTCAGGGTCTGCTGACCAACCGCTACATCGACGGTATTCCGACGGAATCGCGCGTCGCCACAGGAAAAGGGTCTCTGAAACGGGAACAACTCAATGATGCAACCCTTACCAGACTCAGGGCCTTGAATGAGATCGCAAAAGATCGCAGGCAGTCACTCGCGCAGCTGGCACTGGCCTGGGCGCTTCGGGATGAAAGGGTCACCTCCGTACTGATCGGGGCCAGTTCGGTCGCCCAGCTTGAGAACAGCCTGGACACACTGGCCGCCGGTCCGCTGTCTGACGGAGAAATAGACCGTATCGAGCAGGTTCTTTCCTGATGGCGCTTCACTGTCCCGGACCGGATTGTTCTGTTATTTATGTATCTTTGTAAGAACCATGAACAAATTTACCCGATATCTCCGACACGTCGTCTATCTGGAAGACGGCATTGACAGGGACAAGGCGGCAGCATCCATCAAGAAGAACATTGCATTCCGCGGTCCGAACGTCATCATCCTGGCCTGTGCCATCATCATCGCCTCCGTAGGCCTGAACGTCAACTCGATTCCGGTCATCATCGGCGCCATGCTTATTTCGCCCGTGATGGGTCCGATCATTGGATTCGGCCTCGGCCTGGGCACGAACGACACACATCTGCTCAAGGAATCTGTCAAGAATTTTCTGGTGATGGTGTCCATCAGTATCGTTGTGGCCAGCCTCTACTTCCTGATCTCCCCGCTCAGGCTGAGCAATCCCACGGAACTGCTGGCCCGTACCCGCCCGACCATCTATGATGTGCTGATCGCCCTGTTCGGCGGCGTGGCCGGCATGCTGGAAAACGCCCGCAAAGAGCGCGGAACCGTCCTGTCGGGTGTGGCCATCGCCACGGCGCTGATGCCGCCGCTCTGTACGGTAGGCTATGGTATTGCGACCCTGCAGGTCACATACATTTATGGCGCGTTCTATCTTTTCCTGATCAACAGCATCTTCATCGCCATCGCCACTTTCGCCGTAGCCAAATTCCTGGGCTTCGAGAGTGTCGCTACCGATGAATTCCAACGCCGGCGCAATCCGCGCATCGTGGCCCTCCTTCTCCTGATCATCATCGTACCGAGCGTCATCACGGCCATCGGGACCATCCGCGACAACAATTTCGCCATCAACGCAGAACGTTTCGTCCAGAGCAACAAGACCATCGGCTCCAGCTATATTTTCGACCACCAGATCAACCTGGAAGGACGGAACCAGACCCTCGACATTTATCTGGCGGGCGAAGCCCTCGATTTGGCCACCAAGCAGGTCCTGCTCAACAACGCCATCAATTACGGACTGCACAGCGACCAGATCATCTTCCATGAGGAAGCAGCCGTCCAGACGATCAACAAGAACGAGGTGATCCGCGACTTGAACAACCATTACCTCAATACCATCCAGGAGTTGAACAAGCGGATCACGGAGCTGGAAGTGGAGCTGGCCAAATACAAGGGAGCCGCACAGGCCGCCGCCGATACCGTCAAAAAATAACAGTTCGCAGCTTACGGTTCATAATCGAATCCCTGGAAAGCGGCTTTTCCGTTGCGGCAATAGGGGCCGATGGTGACGCCGGTGAAGCCTCCGGCCATTTCGGTGCTCAGCAGGCGGGCGTCCATGCGGGCGATTTCCTTGCCGTTCAGCAGGAATGCGTAGTATTCATCGTGGGCTTCCACGTCGAGACGAGCGTCGGGCCTGGGGAGTGGAATCGTAGCCGGTTCGTACAAGATGCTGTGCAGGCGGATGCGCACTGCGGCTTCGGAACGTCCCTTTTCGCGGCGGACGAAGAATTCCGCATGCCCGTTGTGCGTCTGGTATATGACTAGGCCTGCTTCGCCGTCACCCTGCAGGGAGACCTGGGTGCCGAAGCGGCACGTGGCGGTTTCCTGGCGACGCAGCAGCGCCGTGGGATGCCAGCTACCCCAGTCGAAGCCATCCCCGTTGCCGGTCAGGGTGAGCACGCCGCTCTGGGCGATGTAATTCTCTACGACGGGATGCTGGATGTGCATCCACTCCGGACCGATTGCTGAGAAGTCCTCATGCGGGCGGGGGAGTGCCGCTTCTTCGGGAACGGCGCTCATGCAGACGGTCATCCGTTCGGCCACGGGCTGCCCGCCATTGATGACCGGCCAGTCTTTTTCCCAGGTCACCGGAGCAAGGAAGGTTTCGCGGCCCAGGTGATGGTAATCTCCGCCATAGCGGCGGTAGGCCAGGAAGACGATCCACCAGGAGCCGTCAGCGGCCTGGAAGAGGTCGCCATGTCCGGTGCCCTGGATGTTGCTTTCCTGTGCAGCCAGCGAGCAGTGCGTGAAGATGGGGTTGTCGGGATTTGCTTCATAGGGGCCGTATATGTCCCGGCTGCGCGCTACGGTCAGCTTGTGTGCCAGTTCGGTGCCCCCTTCCGAAATGAGCAGATAATACCAGCCGTCCTTCTTGTAGATATGCGGACCTTCCGGAAAACGTCCGCCCGTTCCTCGCCAGAGCGCTTTTCCGGGGGACAGCGTGGAGCCGGTCTGCGGGTTGATTTCGCACAGGGTGATGGTGGCGTCGGGGTTGGATACCATATAGCATTTCCCGTCTTCGAAGTAGAGCGAAGGGTCGATGCCCTGCTGTTCCAGCCAGAGGGGTTCGCTCCACGGCCCTGCCGGATCAGTGGCGGTGACCATGAAGTTGCCACCGCCGCCCACATTGGTCGTGATCATGTAGAAGGTGCCGTCGTTATAACGGATGGTCGGTGCATAAATGCCCAGCGAGGCGTTGGATTGTTCCAGCGGCAGCTGCGAGGGCCTGTCCAGGACGTTGCCGATCTGCTTCCAGTTCTGCAGGTCGCGGCTGTGATACACTGGCACGCCCGGGAAATAGTGAAAACTCGAGTTGACCAGATAGTAGTCTCCACCTACCGCCACGACGGACGGATCGGGATGGAAACCGGGCAGGATGGGGTTTCGCAGTTCCACTTCGACAGTAGCGGCCGGAGCGGCTCCCTGCGGGCGGCAGGCGGTCATTCCTGCGAGGAGCAGAAGGATGACCAGAGGGAAGGGCAGGATTCGTTTCATACTGACAAAGATAACGAAAATTTCGCTGCAACGGACGCAACTGTCCGTCAGTATAATACAGAACGTCCTCCCCGTTTGTGGAAAGGGGAGGACCAGTCTCTTCGACTACTAAGCCATGAATTCTTGCATTCCGTCAAAGTGGCGCAAGGACACATGCTTCAGAAGGCTGTGTAAGGCCGATTTTTCGAAAATACCTGACGCCAGCGGTCGTAATCGGGCCTTGGCGCAAAGCAATCTGCCCGACAGCGCGTTTTGAGGCCGATGCGTTTGCGGCAGTTTGGCGGAAAAGGATGGGGACGTAGGGAAGAGAGATTGAGGGATTTTGCTCGGCGCCAGGGCGCCTGCGCATTAGCTCCCTCTGGTCGCTGCTTTCGGCCTGACGGCCTCAGGTCCCTCTTCGCCTGCGGCGGGCGGTGTTAAAGCATTGATACACAGCCGGCGGCAACAAGAATCCCTCACTCACCGCGGGATTGTCGCGCAAGCACGACTAAGCCCCTCTCCCGAGGAGAGGGGTTTGGGGAGAGGGTAACGTAGAAGGAGCAGGAACGAAACGGTTCGAATCCCTCACGAAACGCGAAAAGCGCCTGCGAAGCAGACGCTTTGATGCGGTGAGTGAGGGATTCGAACCCCCGGTACGGTCACCCGCACACCTGTTTTCGAGGCAGGCTCCTTCAACCACTCGGACAACTCACCAGGGTAAACAACCTCTCTCTTGGTCTGGATGACTGGACTTGAACCAGCGACCTCCTGGTCCCTAACCAGGTGCGCTACCAACTGCGCCACATCCAGAAGTGGACCGCAAAGATAGAAATATTTCGGTTTGTTTTCAAATTATTTTTCAAAATCATTTTTTTGTCGCCCTGAACGTAAAATGGAGAGAATCGGCGGGGTCTAGACGGCCGATACTTTCCCGGCCATTTTGAAGAAAAGGCCCGGGAACCACTTGTAGGCAAAGCAGGCGATCATTTCCTTGCCGCCCACGCGCACCTGACGCTTGCCGCGCACGATGCCGTCGACGCATTTGCGGGCGCATTGGTCGACGTCCATGCCGCCGGCCTGGCCTGGATCCATCTTGCCGTGTGCCTTGCCGTCGCCTTCCAGCGCGCTCAGGCTGATGGGCGTGTTGATGCGTCCCGGGAACAACAGGGTGACTTTCAGCCCTGTTTCCAGCTGGAGCGCCTCGAAATAGCCCTTGAGGGCATGCTTGGCGGCGCAGTAAGCGGAGCGTTGCGGGAATCCGAAAAGTCCGGAGATCGACGAGGTGGCGGCAATGTGGATGTCTCCGGCCCATTTGCCGGCTTTGTGCAGGGCCTTGGCCAGATAGACCGGGGCGAAGAAATCCACCTCCATGACACGGCGGTCCACTGCTTCGGCGGTTTCCAGGGCGGGGGAGCGCTGGGAAATGCCGGCGTTGAGTACCAGATAGTCGAGCGGGCGTGCCAACGTCGGAACAAAGGCGTCGATGGCCGGATAGTCTGTAGTATCGGCTTCTACCAGCCGGACGTTGCCGGCACCGAGCTGTTGGCATGCGGTCGCTACTTCTTCCAGACGCTGGCGGTTGCGGGCCAGCAGCACAAGGTCGGCGCCGCGGCGGGCGAACTCCCGGGCGAGGGCGGCGCCGATCCCCGAGCTGGCGCCGGTGATCAGCGCCAAATTTCCTTTCATTGCTTCCATGCGCTAAAGTCGATTTCGCTCCGCCGCACGAAAGTGTCGGGCAGAGGCATGTCGTAAACGCTGCTCCGCAGCAGCTGACCGTATTCTTCAATGGACGCGCAGGCCTGCTGCCGCGCTGTGGAAATGATTTCCCCGATGCCGAGGCGGACGTCTTTTCCGCGTTTGTTGTCCAGTTCCCGGCAGAGACGCACCAGCCGTACCCTCCAGTCAATCAGGCCGAGACGGTAGAACAGCATCGAGTTGCGGTCGAAAAAGCGTACCGGGATCACGGGCACGCCGGCTTTTTGGATGAGCCGCAGCACGGGTTCCTGCCATGCGCGGTCGCGTATGCAACAGTCCTTCAGGCTGAGGTCCGACACGGCACCGGAAGGGAAAAAGCCCATGGGGTGGCCTCCCCGCAAATGGGCGAGGGTCTCACGGACGCCGTTCAGGCTTTCTGCCCTGGGCCCCGTCTTTTCATTGCCCGTGGGGATGACTTTGATGAAATTGGGTGACAGTGCCTGGACATGGGCCAGGATCTGGTTGACCATCACCTTGTAGTCGGAGCGGATATGGCCGAACAAATCGACCATGATCATGCCGTCGATATGGCCGTACGGATGATTGCTGACAGTAATGAACGGACCTTCCGGCAATTGCTGCAGCCGCTCGGCATGGCCGACTTGGTAATCCACGCCGAGGTCGCGCATAATGCCGTCGGCGAAGTCCGGCCCCAGATGGTGGCAGTTCTTGTCGTAGAGGGTGTTCGCCAGTTCGACGCCCGACACACGCATGAGCCGCTTGATCAGGATGCCGCCGAATCTGCTGTCGAGTTTTGGCAGCAGACGTTGGGCCTCTTCTACGCTGATGACGGGCATGGGGGCGACGGATCGGGTCTATTTCTGTTTGTCCTTGCGCTTGGGCAGGGGATCGATCTTGGCGTAGTAACGCAGATCCTTGGAGATGGTCACGAAGTAGATGATGACCAGGATGGCCAGGATCACCAGGCCGGGATAGTCGAGGGCGTGGAAATACAGGGTCTTGCCAAACACGACGAAGACGCGCTCAAACTCCTGCCAGGGCTTGATGAAGATCAACAGGGTGTTGAGAATCATAACGATGATGCGGAACTCCGTGGGTCCGAGGCCGGCATAGGTCAGGTTGAATTCGGAGCGCAGGTGCGCATTCATGCTGACGTTGAGGGTGAGCTGCAGATAGACGATCAGCGCGGCCATGGCCGTGTAGAGGTTCATGAAGGGGGAGAGGCCGATGCCGATGAACATCATGGTCTCGTTGATGCCGTCTACGGTATGGTCGAGGTAGTAGCCGTAGATGGGCCGCTGGGTCTTGCGGACACGGGCCACCGTGCCGTCGAGCGAGTCGCCGAACCAGTTGACAAAAAGTCCGAAAGTGCTGAGCCATAGCCAGTTTACGCTAAAGTTCGAAAGAATGTATCCCAGCATGATCAGGAAAGATCCGAACACGCCCAGCCAGGTAAGCTTGTCGGAAGTGACCCATTGCGGCATCCGCTCGGCCATCCATACAAGCGCCTTCTTTTCTGCTGCGTTGAGAATGGAAGTCTGTATTCTTTTGGCTTGTTTATCCATGTTTAATGCTTTTAGCAGAAAACAAAGATAAATAAAAAACTGTAACTTTACGCTATGAAACGAATCCTTCTTGTTGTGCTGACCCTGCTGGTAGCCGGGCAGTTCTCCCTGGCGCAGGATGCGCCCAGAATGATGACCATGGAACAGGCGGTGCTGGGTACGGGCCTGCGTACCCCGGTGCCCATGACGCGCTGGACCGGTGACAAACAGGTCATTGCGCTGGTCGACAGCCCCCGCGGCATGATGCCGCCCATGGGGCGCGGACCCCGCCAGCAGTTCGCATACACGCGTGGTAACAATCTCTATTACAAGGACAAAGCCGGCGTGGAACACGCCATCACGGCCTACGATGACCCCGGCATCGTCTGCGGTACGAGCGTCAGCCGCAACGAATTCGGCATCAACGGCGGCATCTTCGTCTCGCCCGACAGCAGCAAGATCGCCTTCTACCGCAAGGACGAACGCGCCGTGACCCTTTTCCCGCTGCTCGACATCACCACCCGCACCGGCACGCTGCGCGAAATCCGCTACCCGATGAACGGCATGGCCTCCGAGCACATCGCCCTGGGCGTGTATGACATCGCGGCCGGCACGACCACCTGGATGGACGTCACTGACTTCGACGACGAACGCTACCTGACCAACATCACCTGGGGTCCGGCCAGCGACAAGATCTATATCCAGGTGCTCGACCGCCCGCAGAAGCATGTCCATCTGAATGTGTACGATGCCACTGACGGCCGTTGCCTCGGCACCCTGCTTACCGAAGAGAACAATAAATGGGTGGAACCTGAGCAGCCCCTGATCTTCCTGGAGAGCGATCCCGACCAGTTCCTCTATTTCACCGACAACCGTGACGGCTACAAGAACTACTATCTCTGCTCGGCCAGCGGCAAGTTCGCCCCGAAGCGCCTGACCAACGTGGACGCAGACTGCCAGTTCGTGGCACAGCGCGGCAGATACATCTACTATTATTCGGCAGAAGTATCGCCCGTGGAGCGGCACCTCTTCCGCGTCGACACCAAGACCGGCAAGATGCTCCGCCTGACCCGCGACAAAGGCTGGCACAGCTGCAACGTCTCGCCCGACGGCAAGTATTTCTCCGACAGCTACACTTCACTCGGTGTGCCGACCGTCATCAAGTACGGCACCACCGACGGCAAGAAGATGGAAACCCTGTACGAGTCGCCTGCCGAGAACCCGCTGCTGACCAACTGCAAGATCGAGATGGGCACGGTCAAGAGCGCCGACGGCCAGTACGACAACTGGTACAGCATCGTCTATCCGCTCGATTTCGATCCTTCCAAGAAGTATCCTGTCATCCTTTATGTGTACGGCGGTCCGCACTCCCAGCTGATCACCGACAACACCCGCGGCGGCATGTCGCTCTGGGACATCTACATGGCCCAGCATGGCTACATCGTCTTCACGATGGACAACCGCGGCACGCCGAACCGCGGCGCGGCCTACGAGAAATCCATCCACAAGCAGTGCGGACAGGTGGAGATGGCCGACCAGATGGAAGGCATGAAATGGCTGCTCTCGCATCCCTGGGCGGACAAGGACCGCGTGGGCGTGCACGGCTGGAGCTACGGCGGCTTCATGACCATCTCGCTGACGGTCAACTATCCCGAGGTGTTCAAGGTGGCGGTGGCCGGCGGTCCGGTCATCGACTGGAAATGGTATGAGGTGATGTACGGCGAACGCTATATGGAGACCGAGTCTACGAACTCCGAAGGCTTCGCGAAGACCTCGCTGATCCCCCGCGCCAAAGACCTGAAGTCCAAGCTTCTGATCTGCCAGGGCGCCATCGACGACACCGTGGTCTGGGAACACAGCCTGAGTTTCGTGGAGGCATGCATCAAGAGCAACGTCCAGGTCGATTACTTTCCGTATCCGACCCACCCGCACAATGTCCGCGGCATTGACCGCGTCCACCTGATGGACAAGGTGACGATGTATTTCGAAGATTACCTGTAGCAGCGGCATGAAGGACGGCCGGCAAGCGCGCATCCTGCGAGGAACGACCCTGGTCTGTGTGGTGGCTTTCCTGGCCGCCGCAGCCCATGTCATGCTCCTGTTCTCGAGCTTCCTCTACAAGTTTCACGCAGTTTCGCTCTTCCAGGACACCTGGCCCTGGCTGGCCGCCCACTTCGAGAAGCCGGCCGCCCTGTTGCTGTATGCCGGCCGCTTCCTGACCCAGTTCTGCTATTATCCCGTCGTGGCGGTCATCCTGCTGCTGTCGCTGTATGGATGGATTGCCTGGCTGTGCTACTGGTTTTTCCTGCGGGGCAGCCGCCTGCCGGTCCTGGCGCTGCTGCCGGTGCTGGCCCTGTATCTGGCATTGATGCGCATGGGCTATGGGGTGCTGATGTTCCGCACCGATGCACTGGTCTTCACCGAGCCGCTGGGACTGCTTGTCGCGCTCCTGTTGTTCCGGCGGGTGCAGGCCTGGGAAGGCAAGGCACGCTATGTGGTAGCGTTGCTGGGTTACCCTTTGTTCGGCTGCTATGCCTTGCTGGCGCTGCTCATCCACGCCGCCTGGTCGCTTTCACACGAAAAGGGGAGGATGCGATGGCTCCGCTCGCTGGCCGACCTGCTCTGCATCGCCGTGGCCCCCTGGCTGGAATACCGGCTCTTCTACAACCATAGCGTGCTGCGCTACATGTGGTTCCAGGGCACTCCTTTTCTGGATTATGTATCGAATCCTTGGGAACTGGTTCCGCTCGTCGCCGCCGGCTTGCTGCTGGTTCTTTTTGCCTTGCTGAAACCCCGGTTCCGAACAGCCCGTTGGTGGCAGACGGCCCTGACGCTGCCAGTAGGCGTGGCGGTCGTCCTTTGCGTGTACCTGCTGCCGTACCGCGATACACTCTTCCACCGGCAGATGGTGGCCGAACGGGCCATCGAGCGGGGCGACTGGGCGTTGGTGGCCGACAAGACATGTCCGCTGCCGGTGACCAACGATATCCTGGTGTCCTACCGTAACTGTGCGCTCTATGCACAGGGATGCCTGGAGCGCGATTGCATGAAATATTCGTTCCGTACGATTCCCGTGATCGTCGGCAACCGGGAGTATTCCTCTTCGCTGCTGGCCGGTCCTACCATTTTCTTCCACTCAGGCCTGCTCAACTACTCAGCCCGCATCTCCTCGGAGATCAGCCTCTATGCCAACTATGCGGTGGAACGCTGGAAATACCTGGCCAAGGTGGCGGTGTTCAACGGCGAAAGGGAGCTGGCGGAAAAATATCTGGAAACGCTGGCGCACACCACGTTGCACAAGGGCTGGGCACGCCGCTACCGCCAGTATCTCGATGATCCGCAGGCCCTGGCGCAGGATCCGGAATACAAGTTGCTCGCCCCGTTGCAGGATTATGAGGAAAAGCGATGGATGCCCAGCGACAATGCGGCTTCCAACGTGCTCCTGTTCTATCAATATGTTCCCGGGAACAGCCCGCAGATGCAGGAATGGAACCGGGCGGCCCAAATGATGATGTCCCGTCCATGAAACGCCTGATTTACATCCTTCTGCCTGCTCTGCTGCTCGGCGCCGCCTGTACCCGGGTGCCGCAGGACGCCTTGCCTGCCGAGGTGCCTGCACGCATCTGGCCCGACTACAGCGGGATAGCCGTTCCCTGCAACATCGCTCCGCTGAATTTCCGCATCGAAGACGAGGCGCAGGCCTATCGCTGTGTGGCCCGGGGCGAAAATGGCAAGGCCATCGTCGTCAAAGGCCGCACCGTCCGCTTTCCGCTGAAGGAATGGCATGCCCTGCTGGAGGCCAACAAGGGCGGGGAGATTTGCTTTGATATCTACGAGAAACGCGATGGACACTGGTATGCCTGCCCGCCCGTTCGCAATTTTGTGGCTCCCGATCCGATAGACCGCTACCTGAGCTACCGCCTCATTGAGCCTACCTACGGCATGGCGGGGTCCATGAGCATCTCGCAGCGCGACCTGTTGAACTTCCAGGAGAAAGATATCTTCAACAACCAGCTGGACTACGACCGCATCGACGGGCAGTGCATCAACTGTCATTCCTTCCAGAACTGGCACGCCGACCGCCTGCAGTTCCATGTCCGGCAGAAAGACGGCGGGACGATCATCGCCGACCACGGCGACATCCGGAAAGTCAACCTGAAGGCAGAGGGCTTCATTTCCCCCGGTGTCTATCCTTCCTGGCATCCCAGTGAAAACCTGCTCGCATACTCGCTCAACAGCACGCGGCAGTATTTCTATGCCAAAGGTATCGACAAGACCGAAGTCATCGATTCCGACTCCGACATCATTCTCTACGACCCTGCCGCCAACCGGGCTACGGTGGTCGCCGCCGACAGCCTGCAGCTCGAGACTTTTCCGTACTGGTCGCCCGACGGACGGACGCTCTACTATGCTTCCGCCGATATCACGCAGCTGGCGCCCATGCGCGAATACTATTATGGCCCGCATTATGATGAGCTGAAATACAAGCTGATGCAGGTACCATTCGATCCTGTCACACGTCGTTTCGGCACACCGGAAGTCTTTTTTGACGCCGCCGCTCTCGACTTGAGTGCCACCTTCCCGCGTGTTTCGCCCGATGGCCGTTACCTGCTGTTTACGCTGGCTTCTTTCGGACAGTTCCATATCTGGCATCGCGATGCCGATCTCTATCTTGCCGATCTGGCTGACGGCTCACTGCGCGAGCTGGAGGAAGTCAACAGCGAAGAGGTCGAAAGTTACCACAGCTGGTCGTCGAACGGCCGCTGGATTGTCTTTTCTTCGCGCCGCGACGACCGGACCTATACGCGGCTCTATCTGGCCTGGTTTGATGCCCAAGGCCGCGCCCACAAGCCTTTCCTGCTCCCGCAACGCGATCCGCAGCAAAACCTCAGGCTGTTCAAGTCGTACAACATTCCCGAGTTTACGGTCGATCCCGTGAAACTTGCTCCCAAGGATTTCCTGAGCGTCCTCCAAGGCCCGGCCGTTCAGGCTGAATGTCAATAAAAAGGGCGGTCCTGAACGGGCCGCCCTTTTTCATTGTATCGGATCCGATATCTGCGCGTGGACCGCGGACTCGCGCCCAACACGGTCTGGGGCTACATGATCACACTGAAGCACGTGCTGGGGCTGGCGAAACGCGAGCAGCGACTGAAAGGCGACCCTTTTGCAGGCTATGTCAACAGCTACACCCCTGCGGACCGCGGCTACCTTTCCGAAGAAGAATTGCTGCGGCTGATGCAGGAGCCGCCTGCCTCTGCGGTGGAGGAACTGGTGCGCGACCTTTTCCTTTTCTCGGCATTTACGGGGCTCTCGTACGTGGATATCAAGGAATTGCACGCGGGAAACCTGCGGAAGCTCTTCGACGGGAACTGGTGGATCGTCACGCGGCGGCACAAGACCCGCGTGGAGTCAAATGTCCGGCTGCTCGATGTGCCGCTGCGGCTCATCGAAAAATACAGGGACGCCGCGCCGGACGGCCGACTGTTCCCCGTGCCCAGCAACAACTGCTGCAACGAGCATCTGCACGAACTGAAACGTCGCTGCGGCTTCCGGACACACCTGACCTTCCACGTAGGCCGCCACACCTTCGCCACCCTGGCCCTCAACCGCGGCATGCCCATCGAAACCCTCAGCCGCATCCTCGGCCACACCAACATCCGCACCACCCAGATCTATGCTCGCATTACCAATAAAAAGATCAGCCAGGACATGGCGGTCCTGGCCGAAGGGCTTTCGGAAGTAGAGCAAGCTATCGGCCGGAAAATTTAAGAATCAGAGCGCTGCGGCAATTTGCCTGATGTGCTTGAGTTTTTCCATGAACGATGCATCTCTCCCGGCAGCCAGCATATCATATTCATTTTGCAAGGTCAAGAGCCAGGAGGCTTTCAAGCCTATGGCCGCCTCCATCATCATAGCTGTTTTCGTATCCAGTTTAATTCGCTCTTCTAGTAGACCGTCAAGTTGCTGAACGGGAATCCCCATCTCATTTGCGAGATGGTCGACAGAGATGTCACGGCGCGAAATCTCAGCTTTCACGATCTTTCCGGGATGAACCGGCTCAATGATTCCAGGATCACGCGGTATGCCGATCAGATCGTAATCGTAGGCAAGTTGCAGGCGCATCCAGTCGATGGAAGGTATGCCGAGTTCAGTTTCCAATTTGTCCGCAATACGCTTGGTGACATCGCGCTTCCCCCTGATAATTTCACTCAGATGAGAGGGTTGCAAGCCTGTCCGTTGCGCCAGTTCCCTTTGTTTGATCCTTCTTTCCCGAAGCTCTTCCTTCAAGATGTTCCCGGGATGGATGGCCATTCTGGCCGGTGCCTCATTTTTCGTCCCCATAGTGATCGCGGTTTAATTCCAGTATTTTAATTACCAATCCATTCACGTTTTCTTCAAAAATCAGTCGCTCAATTCGCCCGTTCATGATACGAATCGAACTCTTTCCGATTCCCTTCAATTGCTCATAATGCAGGAAACTGTACATTTTCAGGTCACTCGTCTTCTCGACGACCTCAAGCACGCGATATGCGCGCCCCAAAGCTACCATGAATCTGTCGTCTCTCGCCTCTTCATCACCAACCTCCTGCACAGAATGTGCTGCAAAGATATCAATAATTCCCAAATTTGGGAATTATATCATCTTTTTTCTTCTCAAAGATAATCCGCCGGGGCTGCAAGAAAAAAACGTTGATGTAATGCTTGCTTTTTCAAATTTGATGGAAAAAAACAAATAAGTAGCGGGCAGCCCGAAAGAGCCGCCCGCTAAACGCAAAGCAAAATTTCGGCTATTTGTTCAGAGCCGGATCATCGCCGTAACCGTCAGAGGCATAGCTGCCGAGCGGGTTTTGAACCATGTACGGGTTGGCGTCCAGTTCCTTCTGAGGGATGGTGAGCACCCAGTCGAACGATTCTGGATCCGAGAGGTGGCAGTTGTTGGTAGCCAGGACATTCAGGTCGGCTTGCGGGTGGCCCATGGCGCGGGTACGCTCAAAGCCCTGGCGCAGACGCTTGATGTCATAGATCCGGCCATATTCGCCCCAAAGCTCGATTCGACGCTGAAGGATGATCTCTTCGAGGAGGGATCCCGTCTTATCAGTGGTTAACTTACCCAACTGGAGACCGCTCTTTCCGGAGCAGTCGTAATCCGACTGACGCGTCTTC
>JAEEGK010004703.1_pt1 | contig 33311 bp, 35 predicted proteins | sample 8958771 | NCBI WGS metagenome assembly JAEEGK01 (sample SAMN16246547, study PRJNA631951) | gut metagenome | biome: gut microbiome; feature: rumen; material: SC-attached | host: Bos | place: Iran: Karaj | collected 2018-10 | reverse complement strand
AAATCTATCTTATCAATTTCAAATTCTCCGTCAACCAGAACATCCAAATATTCCATAATTTCAAGAGATTTTATTTCTTCATAAGTGAAGCCTGTGTAAAGCCAGACGGTCTTGCCGGGAAATCTCTCCCTAATTTCCCGGGCAAGTTCCGTCACTTCCTGACGATTGCCAGGATAAAGTGGATCTCCGCCACTAAATGTTATGCCTGATATATAGTCGCGAGATAAGACCTCGTATAATTCATCCTTTGCAGCCTGATCAAATTTAAGTCCTCCATCAGGATCCCAAGTAACCGGGTTCTGACACTCCTTACAATGATGATCACAGCCAGCTACCCAAAGTACAGCACGAAGGCCGTCACCGTTGAGCATGTCATCCTTTGTAATGTTATGGTAATTCATATTCTTCAAGTCCTTTACATAGATTTACGATCAGCAATCTCTGCCATCTTTGCCTCATTCAAACGTGTATCTCCCTTTACACGAGAATATGACAAGTATCCATTCATACGGTCGATTTTTGTAAGATTCTTGCTGCCGCAAACTGGGCAAACATCCATCTCTAATTCCTCGTGTCCGCAATCATCACAGTATGAAAGGGAAAGGTTAACTCCTTCGTAGAAGCCCTTTGCCATAGCGCGACGAACAAGTGTCTTTACAGCGTCGCGGTTGTAATTGATTGGGTAACGAACGTACTGAATCTTTCCACCGTTTGAAAGCTCCCAGAATCTGCCTTCCAAATCCTGCTTCTCAATTGGTGTGATGTCTTCTGTAACATGACAGTGGAATGAGTTTGAAACGTACTCTCTGTCAGATACATTCTCAACGATTCCGTATTTATTTCTAAACTGCTTTACCTGAAGTCCGCAGAGGTTCTCAGCTGGTGTGCCGTAGATAGCATAAAGATTGCCATCCTCCTCCTTGAACTGATTTACTTTTTCATTGATATGCTTAAGAACCTCAATAGCGAAATCTCCGTCTTCTACAAGGGATTTACCATTGTAAAGCTCCTGAAGCTCGTTAAATGCAGTAATACCGAATGACGCAGTTGCAGCCTTAAGAAGTGGCTTAATCTTGTCGTGGAAACCAAGGTGTCCACCGTAGAAGCCGCCCTCGCAATATGCAAGTGGATTTGTGCTAGCACGCATTTCCCCAAGGTATGCATATGTACGAATGTGAAGCTTTCTAATCATTTCAAGATAGTAATCAAGCACTTCGTAGAAATCCTTTGATTCCTGACGTGACTTAGCAAGAATCATAGGAAGGTGAAGTGATACTGCACCAATATTGAAACGACCAATAAATCCTGGCTGGTCATTTTCATCTGCAGGCTTCATGCCGCCCTTTTCGTACCAAGGTGAAAGGAATGCACGACATCCCATAGGTGAAATTACCTTGCCATATTTCTTGTACATGCTGGCAATGTAGCCCTCACCTGTAAGTGAAAGCCAGTCAGGATACATGGTCTTTCTAGAGCAGTCGATACCTGCTTCGAAAACATCCTCTAGCTCCTTGCCAGGGCCGTGAAGATTCTCGTCATACAAGAATACAATCTTAGGGAAAAGAACCGGCTTTTTGAAGCCTGGCTTACCCTGACCGATTGAGCGAACCTTAAGGCAGGCCTTTGAAGCCATCTTGGCAAATACTGTTGTACCAAGGCCAATTGTGACTGTGATAAATGGATAGTCACCTCTTGAAGAAGCAACTGTGTTGAACTTGTACTCCCAACCCTGGAAGCCCTGCTCCATCTCACGCTCAACCTCACTCATGGAAACCTCTCTTGCCTTTTCCTCGTCGATTCCAAGAGAAATGTATTTGTTCATGTATTTATCAAATGACTTTTGAGCATATTTCTCTAAAATCTGATCTGCCTGGGGAATTGTGAAGCCACCGTACTGCTGGCTTGCAGCAGAAAGAACAATATCACCGATAACATCAAAGGCTACATCAAGACTCTTAGGCTCATTGTAGAAGATGTTACCCATTTCAAATCCACCCTCAAGAACTGACTTTACGTCGAAAAGACAGCAGTTCATGGTGTCTCGGCGGGCATTCATATCGTGGATATAAATATATCCATCGCGAATAGCCTGAACCTCCTCCGTTGTAAGGAAGAACTTCTTGTAAAGCTCTCTGTTAAGCTCGTTGAAAATCAGCGAACGCTTGGTAGAAACAAGCGCTGAATCAGTGTTTGAATTTTCCTTGTCGCCAATGTACATAATGTTTTGAGACTTTTTGTAAACGTCATCCAACATCTGGACAAAGTCCTGCTTGTAGTTACGATAATCTCGATAAGATTTTGCAACCATTGGATTAACTCGCTCCAACGCTCCCTCAACAATATTATGCATTTGTGCAATCTCAATCTTCTCAAGGCCAAGCTCCTCCACTCTTTCCTCAACAAATTGACATATAAACTTCTCCTGCTCAGGAGTAAATTTAACAAGCACACGAGTAGCAGACTTTCCAACAGCCTCAACTACCTTTTGCACGTCAAATGGCTCAAGGGCCCCATCCTTTTTAACTACAAATCTCTCCATACTAACCTCCGGGTTATTACAACCAAATCCTATATTCCCTAAAAACTCTAATTCAAAATAAAGTCATTCTGAAAATTGTAAACACTTAAATTCAATAAATATTCTTATAGAAATATTGCTTGTTAAGCTAGAATTTATACATCCTAATAATCAAATTTTCAGTCAATATTTAGTAATTTACAATAAAAAACTACTAGATATTGTGTTACTAAAATTATAGTACCACCACATAATCTAGTAGTCAATAAGTATAAAAGCCACAAAATAAAGTTTCACTTTTCAGACAAATTTACACTAAAATTTATTCACAAATCAAGGTTTTAGAGAAGTTTAATAGCCCAAATTGTCATTAACCATGATTACATGAATTCTGCCAGGATGTCTTGAGAATCTTGTAATCAAAAACTGACAGCAAATAGTATCAGGTGATTTGCAGTTCATACATGAGCCTGTCTTGGCACATGGAGTTGAAAGACCAAATCTCTGAGCATTGATTGGTGCAGCAACATTGCGGGCGCGCTTCATGGCTGCATCAACATCTGGACAAACCTTATTCATGCCCACTATAAAAATAACATGCTTAGGTCCCTGTGCAATGGCTGAAACTCGGTTGGAATTGCCATCGATATTTACAATAACACCATCCTCAGTAATGGCATTGGCGCTGCTAAGGAAAAAGTCAGCATCATATGCCTTAAGCATAGCTGCTCTCTTGTCCTCATAAGCATCTCTGTCGATAAAATCGTAATCACCCTTTTGAAGAGCATCAACAAGACCAATCTCGTGGGCACTCATGGCTCCACCCATGGTAACTGATGATTTTTCAGGAATTAAATCCAAAGCAAGCTTTAATGCTTCCTCCTTGCTGTTTGCATAGTACCCCTTCATATTTCTAGAATCGATACCTGCAATAACCTTCTGTGCCAGCAGATTGTTTCTCTTTGCAATGTTTTCGTTCATAGCAGTCTCCTTATATTTTTAAATTTCTCACCAGGTTATTAATTATTTTTTGAAAATATAATTGGAACAAATCTAAGCTATAATCTTAAATTGTTATTTTCAGTCCAACACTTAATTGCTGAACCCTTTCTCCAAGCTCTTCCTTAAGGATTCCAAAGGCCCTATTCATGGTACAGTGGCCTGTATAGATGCACTCTATATTTTTCTCTTTAAAGATTTCTGCCACCTTTAAAATCTCGGCCTTAGTCTTGTTGTAAAGGTGAAGGCCTCCAATGTAGCCATATATATGCTTGCCAGGGAATGTCCTTTGAACCTCGTCAATTATATTGCCGGCCCCACCATGTGAGCAGGAATTGAGAATCACAAGGCCCTTATCAGTATCTAATACAAGGCTTTGCTCATGAGAAAAATCATCAAGCATCCACTTGCGATTAATTTTTTGATACATCTGCTCTCGTTTACCAAGCGCATCAAGACCAGGCGTCTTGTGAGGGATAATATACACTCCATCCATAAGCTTATAGTCACCGGAAACCATTTCAATTCTATCTGGATATTTTTTAAGTAATTTTTTTGGAATGCCAATGTATTTTTTGAAAAAGAATTTTAAATTGCGATAGCAGTTGGTATCACTTCCCTCTCGCAGGCAAAACTTGGCGCTACTATTATTTTCAAAAAAATATGGAATGCCATTGGCATGATCATAATGTGCGTGACTAAGGACGCCGTAATCTATATCCTGCACATCAAATCCAAGGACTTTAAGATTCGTTAAGAAAAGATTAGAACCTCCTGCATCAAGGAGAATCTTTTTATCTGCATATTCTATTAAAAATGATAGGCCCCACTCACCCTGTAAGTCCATGGCTGCAATATTGTCTACCACTACTGTAATTGTTGTGCTCATACTAACCTCGTTAATCAAATTATTTATTACTAATAATTCTTATGGTAAATGAAATCATAAAAAATTAATTATAGGCTTAAATGGACTTTATGAAATCCTTGATTATCCTATTTACTTTATCTGGCTTGTCCGTATTGGAATTGTGACCTGCCCCATCAATCCATTTAATAGGAATACCTGACTTTTTGTGCCATGCTTTATTATATCGTATACACGAGCCAGCATGATCCTTAGTACCGCAAATCAAAAGAGAATGCTCCGGTAATTTGTAAGGCAAATCCTTTTCACTTGCAGCAGCCAAAATCCTATAACCATGGCCGGCAAGCTTAGCGTATCTATCCTGATCTCCATCATAGGTCATCATTATTTCTCGCATAAGCTTTCTGCCAGAGTCAGTGGAGGCAACGCCATTACAACCTGCCTTAAGAAGTGACTTCCATGGATAATGACGATAAACCGGCTCCATTCTTTTTAAAATCCAAAGCTCAATGCCCGTATAAAACTGCCTTTGCAAAGGAGCAGAATCAACTGATATAAAGCCCTTAAGCTTTCCGGGAAAAAGCTGGCAATAGGCCTGTCCCAGGTAACCCCCCATGGATTGACCTATAATTACAGGATTATCAAAGCCCTCAAGTTCAAGGATTTCATTAAGCCACTTGGCCTTATCAAACAAATCAAAATCCAAATCAAATGGATAAGATACATTGTGTCCCGGTGCATCCCATACAAATAACGGAAACTTGCCCTCGAAGTATTCAATCTGCTTTGAAAACAGACGATGGTCTGCCGTTAACCCCGGAAGGAAAACAAGCTGCAATCCTTCGTCATCTGAATTCGTATTTACGTATCTTTCGTCAGTAATATTTTTATTAATCCAATAATGAATATTTCCTAGCTTTGTTTCAAAAACCTTCTCTTCCATAGCTTCCCCTATTTATTATATTTAATACTTAAAATTTGTATTAGTAGTTTTTATTTGTACACCAACAGGTTTACATCATAAATATTTTTATAACTGTAAAATAACTTCACTTAGCTTCTCAGCCAAAACCTTGTGGGCCTCAGGAGTCAAGTGTAAGGAATCAAACTCTGATGGTGAAATACACTTTGCTGCATCAAAAAATACACAGCCCTTTTCATCTGCAACCCTCTTGTAATGCTCAGGAAATTGCCTAGACCTTTCTATAGCGCTTTCATCAAAGGAGCCTAAAAAAGGCGAGCTTGTTATCCCCTCACCAATTTCTGGCGGAGAAACCAAAATAATCTTTGGAATAAAGCTTTGCTTTTCCTTTGCAAATTCAATGATTTCATCCACAAGCCTTCCTGCAGCCTCTGCAATCTCCTTTGCAGAAAGATGAAATACAGTCTTTAAATCGTTGCTGCCAAGCATCATCACAACTATATCAACAGGCTTGTGGGAATTAAGACAAGGCTTAAGATAATCAAGACCGTTCTTCCATCCCTCAATTGGATCATCTTGGATTGTGGTGCGCCCGTTGCAGCCCTCCTCGATCACAGTGTACTCATCACCGAGAATCATCTGTAATCTACCTGGATAACGCACATCCCTTGGGTATCTCAACCCAGTTTCTGGCACATGGCCGTAAGTGTTTGAATCCCCATAACATAATACAGTTTTCATAAAAACATTCTCCAATAATTTATTTTCTACCATATAAATGGTATCAATCTGTATTTTACTTTATCCATGTACTGGCTATAACCAGCAAGTCCCTTCTTTAAGACTTCCTCTTCATTTTTAATCCTTTTTACGATAATAGGAATGTATGTAAGCAGAATTATAAATGAAATAAGCGAGCCAAGAATAAGCGGCATGGCTAAAAACATAAATAGCGTTGTGAAATACATAGGATGTCGCACCAGGCTATATATGCCGGTATCTACAACCTTTTGATTTTCCTGGACTTCAATAGTGCGTGAAAGATATTCATTTTCTCTAATGACTTCTCCATATAGAATGTAAGCCAAAATAAAAATGATTGTAGCTACAAAAGTAATTTCTCTTGGAAGCACAAGCCACTTAAATCTATAATTTAAGCCAGCAAAAATAAAGGCAACCATAAACATCAGTCCGCTTAAAGCTACCACAACCTTTTGCTCCATTTGCTCTTCCCGAGCATTTAGCCTTTTCTTAAGTAGCTCGGGATTACAAAAATACAAAATAAATCCCGCAACCACCATAGGGATAAAAAGAACTCCAAGCAGCAACCAGCCCTGCCAATAACCTAAAGAATCTGCAGGTATGAAAATTAAAAGCGCCATTATAATAAAGCCGCTAACAACCTTCACAAGACCCTGCACCAATAACTCCAACTTCATAACCCCACTCCTTATGTAGAAATGTTAAAAATTGCCTCCATTCCAGCCCCAGTCTTTAACTGGATGATAGGTTACATAAACTGAGCTTCCCGGAATTCCAAGCTTCTCTTCAAAAAGCTGGCAAATCTGTCCAGTCAACTTGTCATAGGCATCAGATGGTGCATTTCCAAACAAGCTTACTGAAACATAAGCACCCTTATCAAGCTTGTTTCCTCCAAACCACAAATCATAGTTGTCATCGATACCTACCATGAGATAAGTCTCACTCTTGTTGAGTGTAGAGATAAGCTTTCCAAGCTCAGACTTAATATCCTCCTTAACCTCTGCAGTAACTGGTAATGTAATTTTTGAATCAATGAATGGCATAACAAAATCCTCCTTTTTTTACTTTTAGCTCCGCAATGGAGCAATAATGCTTAACCAGAAATTCCTCTGGTGCATTCTCTTTTAGCATTTCAAAATGTTCCTTGTCCCATTTTGCCAATGTAGCTGCATCCATAGATGCACTGACACCTCGGCTCGCTCTCATCCTTCCATGCCAGGATTCTCTGGTGAATGGAATGTCCACACGAAATTCCTTCTGTGAGAGCAAATCAAAATAATCCAAATAATCCTCCGGCACCCAAACCGGCTGAACTTTATCGCCATAGCTTGACCAGGTTGGATTATATTTTAAAATAATCTCCTCGCTTTTGCCAGCAACAACATCTTCATAGGGCAACCAGCCCATGTATAGAATCAAAAACTTGCCTCCTGACTTAAGCATCCTTGCAAACTTAGGTGCAGTAACTTTATGGTCAAAATACCAAATACACTGGCATGAAGTTATTATATCAAAAGTATCATCAGGATAATCAACTTCTTCAGCTTTACATGTAAAAAATTCAATATCCATCCCTGCTTCCTCAGAAAGTAGCTTTGCCTGCTCAATCTGATTTGCAGCTATATCTGTCCCTACAAATGATGCCCCGTATTTATACATATTTCTAGGGAGTACACCTGTGCCTGTGCCGATATCCAAAACCTTTTGCCCAACCTTGCAGCAGCCTAAACCAAGAATATAATCATAAAACTCCTGAGGATAGATATCGCGATATTTTGCATAATCCTTTGAACTTTTCCCCCAGTCAAAAGCCTTACCGGAGTCTATATCTTTAATCTGCACAACTTACCTCCCCATAATTAGATAAAACCTCAGCACCACCGAGGTACTGAGGCAAAAATTCAAAGTAATAAAATCTCATTACTCTACTTCTTTATCATCTTTGTTTTCCTTCATCTGAAGCTGCTCAGCCTTTGCCCATTTAAATCCAATGAAAAAAATAGCAACAATAACACAAAATTCAATTCCAATTATCATACCTTTAACAAAAACTGGAGCTTTAAAATAATCCATCAGAAAATGAGCTAATTCCTGTAATAGCAAATACACGCACATTAAAAACATAAATTTACCCGTGCTTTTGCCACAATACTTTTCACAATCAAATTTTTTCATAAAAATCCCTCCATAAAATATAATTTATTAGAAATGATTAGTCGCCGACTGTTAGGCGGATGTAAAAACATTTTACATCAAATTTGATTTATTCCCATTCAAGCTCAGAGGTCTCATCCTTCTTAGAACGAGTCATAAGCTCGTAAACTGCATCCTTTACAGGAAGCTCGTCAAATAATACCGCATTTACGATTTCAACGATAGGCATCTCGATATTATATTTGTCTGCAAGCTTCTTTGCCGCCTTGGCAGAATAAACACCTTCAACTACCATTGCAACCTTGTCCATGGCCTCATCCTTGGTCATACCCTGGCCAATATAAAATCCCGCCATTCTATTTCTAGAGTGCATAGATGAACATGTAACAATAAGATCTCCAACACCAGTCAGTCCTGAAAGTGTCTCAGCCTGACCTCCCATGGCAACAGCAAGAGAAGAAATCTCCTTGATGCCGCGAGTAATAAGAGCAGCCTTAGCGTTATCCCCAAAGCCCAGGCCATCTGACATACCTGCCGCTAATGCAATGACGTTTTTAAGAGCAGCCCCCACCTCGATGCCTTTAACATCAGGTGATGAATAAACTCTAAAGTACTTGTTCATAAAAAGATTTTGAACGAACAACGCAACCTGACGATCTGTTGAGCCAGCCACTACAACTGTTGGCTTAAACACAACAACCTCCTCAGCATGACTTGGACCGGAAAGTACACATATGCGCTTATCCTTACCAAGAACATCTTCGAGAATCTCTGTCTGTGTAAACAGAGTATCCTCCTCAATACCCTTTGTAACTGTAATAAAAATCTGATTGTCATTGATAAATGGTTTGATCTTTTCTGCAGTTTCTCTTGTAGCCTTTGAAGGAACCGCAAGGAGAACCACATCAGCAGAAAGAACCGCTGACTGAATATCAGCAGTGAAAATAAGTGAATCCGGAAGCTTCACTCCTTTTATCTTGTCACTGGTGTGTGTGTCGTTCATCTGGTCAACCTGTGACTGACGATGAGACCAAACTGTAACCTCATGTCCATTTTTTTCAAGCATTACAGCAAGGGCAATGCCCCAGCTTCCTGCTCCAAGTACACTAATTCTAGCCATTAAAATTCTCCAAAATTTGATAATTATTCTCTAGTTTCTGGATGGAATGAAAACTTATTCTCGTTTCCATTAATTAAGCGCTTGATATTTGCATGATGTAAAGCTATAGCAATTGCAGCTACTACACAGCAGATGACAACAGCCTCTGTAAGCTCTGTACCAACAAATAATTTGTTAAGCATACCCATTTTGGCAGCTACAACCATCTCTACTGCAAAAGAAAATACACCAAGCATAGAACCCAAAGATACATATCTTGTGAGGGCAACTACTGTAATAAAGATAATTGCTGGAATTGGAAGTCCCATTGGAAATAAAGCAATGATAAATCCAAGTGTTGAGGCAATACCCTTGCCACCTTTAAACTTCATATAGATAGGAAAATCGTGTCCTAAAACAACACCAAGTCCTGCATACATCTTGTAAATATATACATTGTCATAAAAGTTTCTGAAAAACAGCCATACAACAAAAACCGCTACGACACATTTCAAACAATCCCAGACAAGTGTAATTACACCAGCCGAAACTCCCAGATTTCTAAGTGTATTGGTGGTGCCAACGTTACCACTACCTACCTTTGTTAAATCAATGTTTTTTGACTTTCCGATGAGGTACCCCATCAAAATCATACCAAAGCAATAGCCAATTACTAATGCAATAAGTCTCCCTGCTATCATTATTCGTTTTCCTTTCTTTCTCTAATGATAAATTTAAGTGAAGTGCCTTCGAAGCCAAAAGCATCTCTTATTCTGTTTTCAAGATAACGAACATATGAAAAATGCATTAAGTATTTCTCATTAACGAAAATAACAAATGTAGGTGGCTTAACAGCAACCTGAGTTGTGTAGAATATCTTGAGTCTCTTGCCCTTGTCAGTAGGTGGCTGCTGAAGTGCAACTGCTTCAGTAACAATTTCATTAAGCACGCCGGTAGCGATACGCATTGAATTGTTCTCGATAACAGCATCAATAGTCTCGTAAATCTTGCCGAGACGCTGCCCACTCTTAACAGAGATGAAAAGAATTGAAGCGTAAGGCATGAAAGAAAGAATCTGGCGAATCTTCTGCTCATGCTCCTTCATAGTCTTGTCTGTCTTTTCAATGGCATCCCATTTATTGACAGCTATGATAATACCTTTGCCACGGTCATGGGCTATACCAGCAATCTTTGCATCCTGCTCAGTAACACCCTCTGTGGCATCAATCATAATAATTACAACATCAGACTTCTCAACTGATGCAACAGCGCGGACAATTGAATATCTCTCCAAGTCCTCTTTAATCTTGCTCTTGCGACGAAGCCCTGCAGTATCAATAAAGATATAATCCTTGTGATTGTAGCGAACTCTGGTATCAACAGCATCGCGGGTTGTTCCGGCGATATCTGAAACAATAACTCTTTCCTCACCACAAAGCTTGTTAATCAAAGATGATTTACCAACATTTGGCTTTCCGATAACAGCTATACGAGGTGTGTCGTCCTCTTCATCATCACCTGATGGCTCTGGGAAGTAGCTGACAACCACATCAAGCATATCACCAAAACCAAGTCTTGATGATGCAGAAATAGCGATTGGATCACCGATACCAAGATTATAAAACTCGTAAACATCTGCCATATCACGCTCAAAGCTATCAACCTTGTTAACTACAAGCACAACCGGCTTGTGGCTTCTGCGAAGCATATCTGCAACCTTAGAATCACTATCCACAAGGCCCTGCTTAACATCCACAAGGAAAATGATAACATCTGCCGTATCAATGGCAATCTGTGCCTGCTCACGCATCTGAGAAAGAATGATATCCTTTGAATCAGGCTCGATACCACCGGTGTCTATCATTGTGAAATCGTAGTTAAGCCATGAAACATCAGCATAAATACGGTCTCTTGTAACACCTGGTGTATCTTTAACTATAGAAATACGCTCGCCTGCCAGGGCGTTAAAAAGCGTAGATTTTCCAACATTAGGGCGGCCAACTATAGCCACAACTGGTCTCGACATAATTTACCTCTCTTCTATGGTCTATGAGCGCTTGTTACGCTATCAATATTTATACAGCTTCGTCGCGAGATTGGCTCCTTAAGCATGTATAAACATTGATAGCTACAAGTGCAATATAGTTTCAAACAAATCTAGATAACAATATATTAATGTTCTGAACGAGACGTGTTAGCCGAGGAAAGAATATTAATATATTGTTATCGTAAGATTTGCGCTCAGCCTAGATTTTACAATAGGTACAAGCACTTGTAAAGTTGCGATAGCTAAAATACGGGAATATACTCAAATGCATTTTTGTAGTGATGTAAATGCCCTGATTCAATTGCCACCACATCAAATCGTACATTAGTGTCGCCACCATATTTGTGGCTATACAAATAAAAATCTGCTGTCCGTGAAATCTTTCGCATTTTAGCAAAATTAACAGCAGAAGCTGCATCACCACTAGACGCAGACTTTCTATATTTTACTTCTACAAAAACCAAATAACTACCGTCTCTTGCAATAATATCTATCTCTCCCACCTTGCAATAGAAATTAAACTCGATAATTTCCATGCCCTGGCGCTGAAGATAATCGGCAGCAAGTTTTTCAAAATCATTTCCTTGTTTTCTGTTATTCAAATTAAACCTCTAATGTAACTTTGATTTAATCTTTTCCATGTCATTAACAAAAACCAAAATCTCAGCAACGACCTCGTACAATTCAGGTGGAATGGCGTCCCCTATGTTAAGCTTGCTAAGAGTTTGCGCTAACTCATTATCCTGATAAAAAGGCACATCGTTTTTCTTGGCTTCCTGAATAATCTGCTCAGCAACATATCCCTTGCCGGAAGCAAGAATTTTAGGAGCAGTATCACCAGCCTCATACGAAAGCGCAACGGCGGTTTTGTCTTTATCGAATTTTTTGTCTTCTGCCATAGTTATGCCCTCATATCAAAGCTGTATCTGTGCACTAATCCTGCTGAAGGATTCTCAGTAGAAACCGGTGCGGCACCAAGAAAATCCTCAACAAAGCTAGCTCTAGGCTCATTACAGGTAACCTGTGAGCTTACGCTAAAGCCCTTCTTTTCAAGTCTTTCAGTAAGAATATCAAGGTTTTGCTCGATGAGATTCATGGACTCTTCGTTTGCAAGATTCCACTTGCAGCCTACCTTTGTCTCCTTAAGAGAAATGAAAACATCTGTAGGACCAAGATATTCCATATCAAAATGCAAAAATGCAGTTATTTCCTCTCCAGCCTCGTAGCTGCTTTTTTTGTTCTGGCGAACATAAAGCATACTGTCGGTGTTTTGATTGTACATTTTCAATGGAATCTGAACGAAATTGTAAATCTCGTTTGCAGAATTCATGAAATTGATGTTTTGCTTAATCTCAGCTGTCTGATTCTTGATGGTTTCAGCAGCCTTGTTACCAAAGCTTTCAATAAGACGTTCTAAAGCCTCTGTCTGCTTAAGCACACGCTCATAAAGCTTTGAAATTTCACCTGGCTTGGTAACATCCTTTGGCTCCATTGCAAAGCTATCAGAAATAATATTTTTCAAAAGACCTCTGTAAAGTGGAGATCTAATCAAATCATTTAAAGTTTCCTTAGGAATATCAGGATGATTGTTTAAAAAATCAGTGATTTCCCTGAAGACCTCTTTAATATTGGCATCTGCCTTTAATGTGCCGTCCTCACTGAAAATCTCCAAATTATCCTTTGGAAAATCAGGCAGCGAATTAAGCAAGGTATTAAAGGAAGTAATCTGCTTTTCACCAGCAAAGCTATTAAGTAGCTGATTGCCAAGCTCGTTTTGAGCAACAGTCTCCTGTGCCTCAGCCTGATTCGCCTGAGTTGTCTGATTTGCAGTAACCGTCTGCTCAGGATTAACCGAAACCCCTGGTTGTTGATTTGCCTGGGCCTCTGGCTTTGCACCAGAAGTAAGCACATAATTATCTAAAACAGGAATATCTCCGGCACTGCCATTAACAGAGCTATCTATAACACTGGATTGAATGCCATCATTTACTACACTTGCTGTCTCCTGATTTGTAGATGTGGTGTTCTGCTGGATGGCAGCCTCCACCTCTTGACTTGCTTGCGCCACCTGCTGCTCAGCAGGAAGGAAAATCTCTTTAATCTGATTGTTTATTTGAATTGCCTCCTGAGTAGAGACCTCGCTTGAAGTCATAAGCTCTGGAAGCATGTCAGAAATCACTTCAAAATTGTCCGCCATCAAAGCCTTGTCATTGGCGTAGTTAACAAACATATTTACATTATCCGGTGTAATATCAAGGCCAGACTTTGCCATAGTCACAAGAGTCTGCACATCAACTGAAGGGTTGTTAATCATAGCCCTGTTCATGGCAGCCAGGTTCTCCGGACTGATAGACATAGAGTTTTGCATCATGGAATTAACCATATTGATAGTTCTCTCGCTGGCAGCAATGTTTGCCATATCAAGAGCTTTAAGTAAAGTTGGATTGGCCTGTAGCGAATCTAAAGATATTGGACGAATTTGGATAAGGTTGCCGTCATTGCTCTTTACCTCAAAGAAAACCGACTGGCCCTGTGATAAACTAACTCCCGCATCAAGACGAGCAGTCATAGTCTGACCGTTGGCAAGACCGATAGTAACCTTTCCATTTTCAATGGAATTGACTGAGCCTTCAAAAATCTCGCCTTCTTTAAGGCTAGAAGCAGGGGTGCCTGTAAGAGACTGACCCTGGCTCATTTTAGCCACATCAGTATTATTTACAAAATTGGAATTGTATGGGTTTAAACCATTATTAATATTCATAATTCACCAACCGCCTAGACAAAGTTACCTATAAAAGATCTCCTGTGAATTGGACAAGGTCCGCTGCTCTTGAGAGCCTGTATGTGCTCGGCCGAACCGTAACCTTTGTTGGAAGCGAAATGATATTCAGGATAAATCTGGTCGTACTCAACCATCATTCTATCCCTTGTAACCTTTGCAATAATGCTGGCTGCGCCGATAGAAATAGATTTGGCGTCGCCCTTTATAATAGCAACCTGAGGTATATCAACCTCCGGTATCGTAACCGCATCGTTAAGAAGCAGCTGCGGCTGTACCTTGCTCTCCTTAATGGCCTGTCTCATTGCCTCATAGGTGGCCTGTAAGATGTTGATTTCGTCAATTCTAGCCTCAGAAACTACGCCAATAGATACAGAAACCGCCTTGGCCATAATCTCCTCGTAAAGCTCCTCGCGCTTTGTAGCAGAAAGCTTCTTGGAATCGTTGATATATAGGATGTCGCAATCCTTAGGAAGGATAACACAGGCTGTAACAACCGGGCCGGCAAGAGGACCCCTTCCAACCTCATCGATACCGCCTATATAATCGTACTTGTCCCAGTATTTGTACTCGAACTCTTTGAGCTTTTCAATGCGCTCCTTTTCTACTCGAAGCTTTTCCATTCGCTTTTGAGCCTGACCGATAATCTTGGAGACACCAGGTCTGCCGTCATTAATATATTCCTCAATAAAATCCGGTAATAGAGGAAGCTCTGTCTCTTTGTACTGTTTTTGAATATCAGAAATCTTTTTTTCGCTCATAATTATTTAATGTTCTCAACTAAGCCAGCTTTATTAAATGGATAAAATCTAATCCAAGCTCTACCTGTAAACTCTTCACCCTTGATTGGACCAAGCCAACGGGAATCCATACTATTGTTGCGGTTGTCTCCCAAAACAAAAAACTCGTCTTCCCCAAGATGGATGTCATCTATTGCATTGCCAGGATTGTTAATTACTTCAGTGCCATAGTTCTCTTCAAGAATCTGGTCGTTAATGTAAATATTCCCAGAGCTGTCAATTCTAACAGTCTCCCCTGGCAGTCCTATAACTCGCTTTATATAAAATGCGCCCTCGTCCTCCTTTGGAGGAAAAACAATAACATCAAAACGCTCAGGATCGTGGAATCTATAAGAAATCTTATCAACAATAAGATTGTCCTTATCATATAAAGTGTCCATCATGGACTCACCGCTAACCACTGTTCTCTGCCCAATGAAATGGGTGATTAAAAACACAATAACAAAGCACATTATTACATTGAAAATAATGCTAAATATCTCTTTTGCAACCTCCTTTGGTGTAAGTTGCTCAAGCTCCTCATCATCCTGCTTTTTATCCTTAGCAGGCTTTTTTGACTTGGAATCAAAATCAGATAAATCCTCTACCTCGCTGATATTATGTCTTGCCTTTTCAATCTTCTTTTTAATTTCTATTTCTTCATCATCAAAGTCGATAACCCTCATGTCGCCCTCCTATGGTCTTTCAAGTGATATATTGCCGAGGCTTCCGCTTCTAAACTCGTCAATTAAAACAGCAGCTGCCTTATCAAAATCAAACTCTGAACCCTTTTTAACAAAGTTACGATTCTTGGCAATATCAGTAATAATCTCATAATTCTTTTGAGATTCTTCTACGCCATATCTTTTATTTATAATGCCAGGATAACTGTCTATAAGAAAATCAGTAAGCTCTAGCGCAAGCTCTCTGGTCTCAACAATTGCATCATTGATAGAACCAATAAACGCCAAATGAAGACCAACTGTATTGTCCTCAAACTTTGGCCATAGGATACCCGGTGTATCTAAAAGCTCAACCGACTTGTTAAGCTTAATCCACTGCTTACCCTTGGTAACACCAGGCTTGTTGCCTGTCTTGGCCACTGAACGGCCTGCAAATGAATTGATAAAGGTAGACTTACCAACGTTTGGTATACCAACAACCATTGCTCTAACGGGCCTGTTCTTGATACCACGCTTTCTGTCACGCTCAAACTTTGCTGCACAAACCTCATCCAAAGTAGCCTGTACGCCCTTCATATTCTTGCGGTCTCTAGAATCAAGCTCCACCACGTAAAAGCCCTGGCCCTTAAAGTAGTCCACCCACTTGCGGTTGGTCTCCTTATCAGCCAAATCTGACTTGTTTAAAAGCACAAGTCTAAGCTTGCCTGAAGCAAGTCCATTGATATCCGGATTGCGGCTTGAAACCGGACATCTGGCATCTATAACCTCTATAATTAAATCTATAAGCTTAATATCTTCCTGCATCTGACGCTTTGCCTTGGTCATATGCCCTGGATACCATTGAAATTCCATATTACACCTCTATCTAGAATGGATATTTCATCCATATTTTTCCTAAAATATCTTCTTTTGAAAGGAAGCCGATACTCTCGTATCTGGAATCCTCTGATGAATTGCGGTTGTCACCTAATACAAAATACTGGTCCTCCAATAGCTTGATAGGTGAAGCGGCAACGCCTGCATTCTCAATTGGGTCTAACTCCACGCTGTCCTTATAAGGCTCTTCGTTTATGTAGATGCGACCGCTCTTGATATAGATAGTGTCACCTGGCAAGCCAATCACGCGCTTGACACTGTAGCTTGCGTTAACATTGGACTTTGGCTTAAAGGCAATGACATCACCTCGCTCCGGACTATTAAACTTGTAAGCAATAATGTTTATAAGTAATTTGTCGGAGGTTTGGTAGGTTGGCTCCATAGAAGCATTGGAACATTCTACCTGCTTACCAAAGGCAATTACGACTCCGTATGCAAGGCCGATAACAACCATCAATTCAACCACCAAAATAAGAATATGCCTTACTTTGTCAAAGTCTATCTTACGACGTCTACGTCTAAAACTAAGCCCATCTTTTTTTCTAAATAATGATCTGTTTGATAATCTTCTTTTTGATAAAAACATACAAAATCCCTTTATAATCTTTAGTAATAATATACCGCATATTGTCCATAATTACCATAGAATACAACAAAAAAAGAACAGCCACAAAGTGACTGTTCCAACTTGTCGAGACTAGATTCTTTCCTTAACCTTTGCCTTCTTACCTGTGAGATCTCTGAGGTAGTAAAGCTTAGCTCTACGAACTTTACCCTTTCTAACTACTTCGATCTTCTCAACGTTAGGGCTGTGAAGTGGCCAAGTCTTTTCTACACCAACACCGTTAGAGTTCTTGCGAACTGTGAATGTCTCACGGTTGCTTCCGCCCTGTCTCTTGATAACTGTACCCTCGAATACCTGTACACGAGTACGGTTACCCTCAACGATACGGCCGTAAACCTTAACTGTGTCACCTACCTGAAACTCAGGTAACTCTGCCTTAAGCTCAGCAGCTTCAATGTTTCTGATAATCTCGTTTGCGTTCATTTTATTCCTCCTAAACTCTCGCGACGTTCTTGAAATACCCTATTGTAAATCAGCGGACCATCTCTTCTTTAGCAACTCTAGTATAATAACACGATTGAATACATAATTCAACCTATTTATTATCAGTATTTTCAGCCAAATACTTGGCATATAAATCAGGGCGTCTTTCCCTGGTACGAATAATGGATTGCTCATGTCTCCAGGCATCCACCTTGGCATGGTCACCCGACAAAAGAATCGGTGGAACCTGCCTGTCATTCCAGGTCTCTGGACGTGAATACTGTGGGTACTCAAGCAAATTGTTTTCCAAGGACTCATCCTCACCTGACTCGGAGTTGGTAAGGACTCCCGGTACCATTCTTGAAATGGCATCAATCATAACAAGTGAAGGCAACTCGCCACCAGTCAATACATAATCGCCAATTGAATAATATTCATCAACGATTTCTTCAAGCACACGCTCGTCAATGCCCTCATAGTGACCGCAAAGCAGGCATATATCCTCCTTTAACGCAAGGCTTTTGGCATCTGACTGATTAAAAAGCTTGCCCTGAGGTGTCAGATAAATACAGTGAACCTTGTGGCCTGCCTTGGCACAAACAGCCTGATAAGCATCGTAAATTGGCTGAGCCTGCATAACCATTCCTGCACCGCCACCATAAGGATAGTCATCCACCTTTTTGTGCTTGTCTAAGGTGTAGTCCCTGATGTTGATAGCTTCAAAGGAAATAGCACCTGCAGTCTTTGCTCTACCAAGGATGCTTGTGTTTAATGCGTCCTCTATCATTTCTGGAAAAAGTGTAAGTATATAGTACTTCATATTAATCAATTAATCCCTTCAAAAGGTGCATGTCAACGCGTCTGCCCTCAATATCTACATTTAAAATGCAGTCCTTAATAGCTGGAACCAAAACCGTCTTGCCATCATTAAGCTTGATTTCGTAAACATCATTCGCCCCTGTCTGCAAAACGTCTGTAATCTGGCCGAATTTGTTATCTGAATCCTCATCTATATAGACATCGCAGCCAATCAAATCTGCAATAAAGTACTCGTCCTTTTTGAGCTTTACGCGATTTTCCTTGGTGACATAAAGGCCTTTACCCTTGAATCTCTCGATGTCGTTAATATTGTCAATCCCCTTAAACTTAAGAATAACAAGGTTCTTTTGAGGTCTTGCGTTTTCAACCTCAAGAGTAATATAACCTTCCTTTCCTCCGTCCAAGAGAAGATTTTTCATGTTTTTAAATCTGGAAATATCATCAGTAAGTGGAAATACCTTTACCTCACCTCTGATGCCATGTGTCTGTGTAATTGAACCTACCTGAAATAATTCTTCCAAACTTTGCTCCTATACAAATATTTACTCATCTACAAAAAATTAGGCCTGACAAAACATCAGGCCTAAAAACTAATTAGCATCGATTATATCTACGATAACTTTCTTGTCAATCTTTGAGGCTGCAGCCTTAACAACCGCACGTATAGCCTTTGCGATTCTTCCCTGTTTTCCAATAACCTTACCCATATCAGAAGGTGCTACGCGAAGCTCAACAACGATAGCCTTTGCGTCTTCTTTCTCGGAAACAACAACCTCGCTTGGATTGTCTACAAGTGACTTAGCAATTACTTCAACTAATTCTTTCATCACTATTCCTCTACCTTTCGATTGTGTAAATTACTGTACTCCTGCCTGCTTGAAAAGTCTAGCAACTGTCTCAGTTGGCTTTGCACCATTAGCAATCCACTTCTTAGCTGCCTCAGCGTCAACTGTAACCTCAGCTGGCTCCTGATTTGGATCGTATGTACCGATTTCGTCGATGTTTCTACCATCACGTGGTGATCTAGCGTCTGCTACAACGATTCTGTAGATAGGTCTCTTCTTCTGACCCATTCTCTTTAATCTAATCTTTACTGCCATTTTAATTTCCTCCTATTAATAACAAAATGGTAAAACTGTTAACTAAAATGGGAAAGGAAATCCTCCTCTGCCTTTGCCCATCATATTTGGCATTCGCTTCATCATCTTTTTAGATTGTTCAAACTGTTTAACGAAGCGATTAACCTCAGCTATATCTAAACCAGCTCCAGCAGCAATTCTGTGCTTTCTGCTAGGATTTAGTAATTTTGGATTCTCACGCTCAGCAGGAGTCATTGAACGAATGATTGCCTCGATGTGAGAAAGCTTCTTGTCATCAACAGCGCCCTCAAGCTGGGCCATCTGAGATGAATTCATACCTGGCAACATACCAAGGATTGATGAAATACCACCAAGCTTTTTCATCTGCTCCATAGAAACCAGATAATCGTTGAAATCGAAGGAAGCCTTTTTGACCTTCTTTGATAGCTGTAATGCAGCGTCCTTATCGATTTCTGCCTCCGCCTTTTCGATGAGGGATAAAACATCTCCCATGCCAAGGATTCGACTGGCCATTCTATCAGGATGGAACTGCTCCAAATCCGATAGCTTTTCTCCCATACCTGCGTAGAGAATAGGCTTGCCTGTGACAGCCTTGATAGAAAGGGCTGCACCGCCTCTGGTATCACCATCAAGCTTGGTGATGATAACACCGTCGATACCAATCTTTTCATCGAAGGTCGATGAAACGTTGACGGCATCCTGACCTGTCATGGCATCTACTACAAGTATTGTGTTGAGGATGTCGATGCTGCTCTTGATTGAAGAAAGCTCATCCATCATATCCTCATCTATATGAAGACGACCTGCTGTATCGAAAATAACTACATCAAAGCCGTTCTTCTTGGCGTAGTCCATAGCCTCTTTGGCTATCTTAACCGGCTTTTCCTTGTCTCCTAAGGAAAACACCTCGACATTTTGCTTCTTGCCATTGACCTGCAACTGCTCGATGGCAGCTGGACGATAGATATCGCAGGCAACCAAAAGTGGCTTCTTGCCTCGCTGCTTAACCTTGCCGGCAAGCTTAGCTGTGGTGGTGGTTTTACCAGCACCCTGAAGACCAACCATCATAATTGTTGTGATGGCGCCACCTGTACCGAAAGTAATATCTGTAACCTCAGAGCCCATCAGGCTGACAAGCTCTTCGTTAACAATCTTGATTACCATCTGGCCCGGATTAAGGCCGTTCATAACATCTGAGCCAATTGCTCGCTCTGTAACTGTATTGGTAAACTGCTTTACAACCTTGAAGTTAACATCTGCCTCTAAAAGAGCCATCTTAACTTCCTTTAAAGCAGCCTTGACATCTGCCTCTGATAGGCGTCCCTTGCTACGAAGGTTTTTGAAGACGCCCTGGAGCTTTTCTGAAAGAGAATCAAAAGCCATAAATTAAAGTTCCTCTAAAATCGATTTGGATAAACGGGAAATCTCTGCCAAAGTGGCTGCATCGGGACACCCTGTAGTTAACTGGTCTATACGGACAACGTCCGCTTTAATATTGATAAACTTCTCAACTAAGTGTAGTCGTGATTCGTAATCCTCAAGGAGCTTGTCACAACGCTTAATGGTGTCGTGAACACCCTGCCTTGAAATGGAAAGAGCATCTGCTATCTCAGACAAAGATAAATCCTCTAGAACACTCATCTCGTAGACGCTACGCTGGTGCTCTGTGAGAAGCTCGCCATAAAAATCATATAAATATCCTGATTTAATCTTATCTTCCATCTCTCTCCTCTTAACGACCTTAGATAATATACTATAAAAAAAAAGAGGTGTCAAGGGTTTATACTTGACACTCTCCTCATCAGTCATCTTCGATGACAATTATAGTTATAATTACAATAAAGTCCTTACAATCTTAGGCTTGTATCCGCCTTCATCTAACGCCTTAAGGATTTGCTCCTTGTGCTCTGTTCCAAATGCCTCAAGTGTTATGCGAAGCTCAACAGCGGCAGAACGATTGGTAGTAACAAACTGGTTGTGCTCAAGCTTGATTACATTACCCTGATTGTCTGCCATAACCTGTGCAACCTTTGCAAGCATACCTGGCTTATCTGGAAGAAGTACAGAAACTGTAAATATTCTGTCTCTAAAAATCAATCCCTGCTGTACAACTGAAGACATTGTAATAACGTCCATGTTGCCGCCTGACAATACAGATACGATTCTCTTGTCCTTAAATCCAAGATGATTTAAAGCAGCAACTGTAAGCAAGCCGGAATTTTCAACAACCATCTTGTGGTTCTCTACCATATCCAGGAATGCAACGATAAGCTCATCATCATCAACTGTGATAATCTCATCGATATTTTGCTGTAAGTAAGGGAAAATATTAGTACCTGGAGTTTTAACTGCAGTACCATCAGCAATAGTGTTGACTGTCTTTAGGGTTGTAACCTCTCCCTTTTCAAATGAAGCCTTAAGAGAAGCCGCTCCACTTGGCTCAACACCGATAACTTTAATCTTTGGATTGAGAAGCTTGGCAAGTGTAGAAACACCTGTTGCAAGTCCGCCACCACCGATTGGAACAAGAATATACTCTACAAGTGGAAGCTCCTTAAAGATTTCCATTGCGATTGTTCCCTGACCTGTGGCAACTGCTAAATCATCAAAAGGATGAATGAATGTATAGCCATGCTCGTCAGCAAGCTGGTAAGCATAGTTGCAAGCCTCATCATAAACATCACCGTATAAAACAACCTCGGCTCCGTAGCTCTTGGTACGGTTAACCTTGATAAGAGGTGTTGTAGTTGGCATTACGATTGTAGCCTTTACCCCATATTTCTGGGCTGCATAGGCAACACCCTGAGCATGATTTCCAGCTGACGCTGTAATAAGTCCCTTTGCTCTTTCCTCGTCTGAAAGAGTACTAATCTTGTAGTATGCACCTCTAAGCTTGTAAGCACCTGTAAGCTGCATGTTTTCTGGTTTGAGATAAACAAGATTTCCGCTTTTCTCGCTAAAGTAATCACTAAAAACTAGTTTGGTCTCATGTGTGACCTCCGTAACTATCTTGGAGGCTTCTTCAAATTTGTCTAATGTAAGCATGACTTTTCTCCTACCTAACACTTAAATATTTACTCAGAGTAGAATAAGGCATTAACAAATTCCTCTGGGTTGAACTTCTCTAAATCATCTATTGACTCGCCAACACCAATATATTTTACTGGCAATTTTAACTCAGATTGTATAGCGATTGCAATACCACCTTTGGCTGTTCCGTCAAGTTTTGTCAAAACAATACCAGATATATCTGTAACCTCTGAAAATTCTTTTGCCTGAACCAAAGCGTTTTGACCGGTTGTACCGTCAAGTACAATCAAAGTCTCTCTGTAGGCCTCTGGAAATTCTTTGGTAATTGTGTTGCCTATTTTAGAAAGCTCATTCATAAGGTTCTTTTTGTTGTGAAGTCGACCTGCTGTATCAACTAGAAGCACATCAACTCCTCTGGCCTTTGCGGCGTGAACTGCATCATAAACTACTGCAGCCGGATCAGAACCCTCTGGGCCACCAACAAAATCTACCCCTGCTCTTTCAGACCACTCTTTAAGCTGGTCAGAAGCAGCAGCTCTAAATGTATCTGCACCTGCAACCATAACCTTCTTGCCATTAGCCTTTAGCTTACCTGCAAGCTTTCCTATGGTTGTAGTCTTACCAACACCGTTAACTCCAATTACAAGCACCACACTGGTCTTGTTCTCAAAATCATAGGATGTTGCATCAAGAGCCATCTGCTGCTTAATCTCAGAAATGAGAAACTCCTTGCACTCCTGTGGCTCTTTGATGTGCTCTTTTTTAACTGCATCTTTTAAATCATCGATAATGCTTTCAGTTGTGCGTACACCAATATCTCCCATTATAAGGACCTCTTCAAGCTCCTCATAAAAATCATCATCGATATTGGTAAATCCATTGAAAACATAATCCATGGATTTTATAAAATTGTCTCTGGTCTTGGTCAGGCCCTTAATAAGGCGCTGCCAAAATGTAATCTTTTCTGCCATAACTAATCATCCAACTGTGACTCAATTAAGTTAACCGAAACAAGGGCTGATACACCCTTTTCCTGCATGGTAATACCAAACAGTCTGTCTGCGGCATTCATAGTACCACGACGGTGTGTGATAACAATAAACTGAGTATTCTTTGTAAGCTTGTGTAAATAAGTTGCGAATCTATCAACGTTTGCATCATCAAGGGCCGCCTCAATCTCGTCGAGAAGACAGAATGGAGAAGGCTTAAGATTTTGAATTGCAAACAACAATGCAATAGCTGTAAGCGATTTCTCACCACCGGACATTTGCATCATGTTAATAAGCTTCTTTCCTGGTGGCTGTGCATTGATAATAATACCTGTCTCAAGAAGGTCGTTATCATCAACAAGCTCTAAGGTACCGTGACCACCTCCGAAAAGTTCCTTAAAGGCCTTATCAAACTGCACCTTAATATCCTTAAATCCTGCCTCAAACTGGCGACGCATACCTTCGTCCAACTCATCAATGATACGTACAAGTGAAGCCTCAGCCTCAACCAAATCGTCATGCTGTCCCTTAAGGAAGTTGTAACGCTCCGAAAGCTCCTTGTACTCCTCAATGGCGTTGACATTGACGTTGCCCATTGCACGAATAGCATTCTTAATCTTGCTTGCATCCTTTTTCATCTGATCTAAATCATTGTACTCTGGATCCTTAAGCTCCTCAGCACTATGATATGTAAGCTCGTACTCATTCCACATGTAATTATTCTGATATGAAATGGCATCATTAATCTTTTCTTTTTGAGACTCTAAACGATAGATTTCCTTGTCAAGCTCAGTGATTCTATCAGAAATCTCCTGGCGCTGCTCAAAGAAATTCTTGTGAGAATTATTAAGTGCCTCTCTTTTTGCAACTGTCTCCTTAATCTCGCTTTCAAGCTGACCAAAGGACTCATCAGAAGCTGAGATAGTCTCCTTGATTTCCTCAATGCGAGCCTTCTTGGCCTCAGTCTCTTCCTTGGTTGAACGGGCATTTTCATTGAGGCTTTCAATATCGCCCTGAGACTTTTCGATTTCAGCTACAATACGGTCAATATTTTGCTGAACGAAATCAACCTTATTTCTGGCATTGGCCTCCTCAATCTGAACCTCAGACATGGTTCTGTTGACAGAAGTCTCCATGTAGGTCTTTTCATCCACCTCGTCATTGAGCTTTTGAATCTCTTCTCGAAGCTCCGCTTCCTTGGTGTCGCTTTCCTGCTTTTCAAGCTCAATTTCCTTCTTGCCTGATGCGATTTCAAGAAGCTGTGTCTCCAGCTCTTCGCTTTCTTTTGAAAGTCCCTCGTAGGCAGTGAGACTTTCCTTCTTTTGCTCGTTGGCCCTATCAAGACCAAGCTTAGCAGTATTTAAGGCAATAGCTGCCTCGTTAAGCTTTGTTGTGTTGTCCTCTCTGTCGGATTCAAGCAATGCAGCAGCCGCCTCAATATCAGAAGCTCTACCACTTAGCTCGTCCATCTCCTTAGAGATAACATCAAGCTTGCTCTCAAGCTCCTCAATCTCACGGTTACGACCAAGAAGATTTGACTTGTTCTTGAAGTGACCACCTGCCATAGAGCCACCTGGAGCTAAGTACTCGCCGTCAAGTGTAACTATATGGATGCTGTAGCTATTCTTCTTTGCAAGTGCAATAGCAGAATCAATATGGTCAGTAACAACCACTCTGCCAAGAAGATAAGCAACTACGCCGTCAAACTTGCTGTCGCACTCAACAAGCTCTGAAGCCAAACCAAGGACACCCTTTTCCTTGAGAACCTCAGTCTTTTTGAAATTGCCTCTGCCATCTACAGATGTAAGAGGAAGGAATGTAGCTCTACCAAGCTTGTTTTCCTTAAGGAAGTTGATGAGAGTCTTGGCACAGGTCTCATCAGCAGTAACTATATTTTGAATGTTTCCACCGAGAGCTGTCTCAATGGCCATCTCATACTTCTTTTCAACATGGATAAGGTCAGATACAACACCTTCGATGCCTTTAATCTTACCCTTTTGCTCCATGATTTTACGAGTAGAATTGCCATATCCCTCGTATCTTTCTGCAATGTTCTTAACTGACTCAAGCTTTGTCTGAACTCTGGCAAGCTCGTCCTTTTTAGCCTGTAACTCCTCAGAGGTCTTGCGACTCTTGTCTTTCCACTCAGCTGCCTTTTCAGCAAACTCCTTGTCCTTTTCCTGTAAATCCAAAAGCAGAGTCTGTGCATTTTTGAATTCTTCCTCAGCTAAAGAAACAGCAACGTCAAGGTCTTCCTCCTTGGTCTTGCGCTCCAAAAGACGCTGATTAAGCTTTGCCTTGCGGATGTTGGTCTGCTCAAGCATTGTCTCAAGACGCTGCTCCTTAGACTTGATTGAAGCTCTGTTGTTGAGAAGCTCCATAATAGCCTGATTGTTCTGTTCAATCTTTTCGTTGTTGGAAACGATGGCAGACTGCAGCTCGCTGTAATTGTTCTTAACAGATGCAAGACGCTCAACAGCCTCCTCTAAAGTCTTATCAAGGCTGACCTTTTCCTCTTTGTATTCATTTAACTGCTTGTTCTTATCGTCAATCTCTGCCTGAATCTCGGCAACACGACTTGCCAGATTTTCATCAGTAGCATTTGCAGAGCGAATCTGCTCCTCTAAAAGGGCGATTTCATTTTCAAGCTTGCCCTTTAAAAGGGTTGAATCTGACTGATTTTGCTTTAAAGTCTCAATGTGCTCATCAAGGTCAGTAATCTCCTGCTCCAAAGAATCGTACTTTTGACGAATCTCCTCCTGGGCAGACTTGCTTGAAGCCATCTGCTCAGATGCGATGTTAACGTTGTTTTCCACATTATCTAACTCGCCCTGAAGTCTATCTACCTCAAGCATGAAGGAATTAACATCAATTCGCTTTAACTCCTCCTTGTACTTTAAGTACTGCTTGGCATCCTCGGACTGCTTTTCCAAGGGCCCGATTCTGCGCTCCTGCTCAGATAAAATATCATTTACACGAACAAGATTCTCTCGCTCGCTTTCAAGCTTCTTAACAGAAGCAGCCTTTCTCTTTTTAAATTTAACGATACCAACAGCCTCATCAAAAAGCTCACGTCTATCCTCCGGCTTACCAGAAAGAATCTTCTCAATCTGGCCCTGTCCGATGATAGAGTAACCCTCTTTACCGACACCGGTATCATAAAATAGCTCTGAAACGTCCTTGAGACGGCAAGGACTACCATTTAAAAGATATTCACTTTCACCCGAACGATATACACGACGTGCAATTGTAACTTCCTCGTAATCAACAGGAAGTACATGGTCAGAATTGTCCATGGTAAGTGCAACATATGCGTAGCTAAGAGGCTTTCTGGCCTCAGTACCAGCAAAGATAACATCCTGCATTGAAGCACCACGAAGCTGCTTTGCAGACTGCTCACCTAATACCCAACGAACCGCATCGGCAACGTTACTCTTTCCTGAACCATTTGGACCAACGATGCCAGTGATTCCATTATGAAATTCGAATTTCATCTTGTGTGCAAAAGACTTAAATCCGTATAATTCGATACTTTTAAGATACATTGTAAACTCCCGATAATATTATAATCTGATTCATTTACTGGATTGAAAAGCTTAATCCATTAAATGATTTTTATCGACTCCTCCTTGTGAAGCTTCATAAGACCTTCGTAAGCTGCCTCCTGCTCTGCAGCCTTCTTGGTGCGACCAACACCTGAGCCAAGTACACGCTTGCCCACAACAGCCTCCACCTTAAACTCCTTGGCATGGTCTGGACCAGTCTCAGAAATAAGGTTGTAGACAAGTGGCTCCTTGAAATTGGCCTGAATAACCTCTTGAAGTCGAGTCTTGCTGTCGTGAAACAGCTGCTTGTGCTCAATATCGTTTAGCACAAAGCGATGAATGTACTTGGAAGCCGGCTCCATACCGCCGTCAAGGAAAATGGCGCCAATAGTAGCCTCAAAGGCATCGGAAAGAATTGACTTGCGCTCACGGCCACCAGTCATGTCCTCGCCCTTTGAAAGCAAAACATAATCCCCAAGATTAATCTCCTTACAAATGTAGGCAAGTGTAGGCTCACAAACAATGCTTGCCCTAAGCCTTGAAAGCTTGCCTTCATTTAAATCGGTGTAATTTAGATACAAAAACTCACTAGAAACAATTTCAAGAACAGCATCACCTAAAAACTCAAGCCTCTCGTTGTCTGAAAGCTTTTTCATGTGGTGCTCGTTGGCATAGCTACTATGAGTAAGTGCCTGCCTTAGTAAGCTTTCGTCTCTAAACTCATAACCAATAGTCTTTTGAAATTCCTTTAAATCCTTCAAAATAAACCTCCTGAGTTTAAAGAGAGCACCCAGATTAACTGGGTACTCAAAATGTGGTTTAATTAATTTTCAGCGACTGTCTTCTTGATCAAATCAACAGCATCACCAACAGTAGAAAGCTTCTCAGCTGCGTCTGTGTCAACTTCGATGTTAAGCTTTTCTTCAACGCCCATGATAATCTGGAATACATCAAGAGAATCAGCACCAAGGTCATCAACGAAAGTTGTGCTTAACTTGATTTCTGCCGCATCTACATTTAAAACCTCAGCAATAATTTCCTTCAATAAATCGAATTCCATTGTTATTCCTCCTTTTGTTTTTCTATCACAATATTTTCTCTAATAAACTCATTAATCTTTTGCTCTTTGAAAGTAAGACACTGAATAATTGTATTAGTAACCTCCTTGTCCTCGGCGCTGCCGTGTGTCTTGACCACAAGACCGTTTAAGCCGAGAAGAGGCGCCCCGCCGTATTCAGAGGCGTCAAATGTCTTAAGCTTATTCTTGAGAGCTGGAAGGGCAAGTACTGCACCAATCTTAGAACGAATATTGGTCATGAAGCCTTCCTTAACTACTGAAAACAGAGTCTTTGCAAGACCCTCGAATAATTTCAAAATAACGTTTCCTACGAAGCCGTCGCATACGATGACATCAGCATAGCCAGAAGGAATCTCCCTAGCCTCGATGCTACCGATAAAGTTGATATCCTGACACTCCTTTAATAGAGGCATAGTCTCCTTAACAAGTGCATTGCCCTTTTCCTCCTCGGCGCCAATATTGACAATGGCCACCTTAGGATTCTTGATACCAACAACCTTTTCCATATAAATGCTACCCATCTTGGCAAACTGAACCAGATGACTTGCTCTACAATCTACATTTGCTCCAGAATCAGCTAAAAGGGCAACGCCATTCTTAACTGGAAAGAGTGTACCAAATGGAGCTCTCTCAATACCACGGATACGACCTACAATACCAAGGCTACCTACTAAAAGAGCACCTGAATTGCCCGCAGAAACAAAGGCATCAGCGGTGCCGTCCTTAACTAAATGCAAGCCTACAACCATTGAAGAATCCTTCTTCTTCTTGATGGCCATAACTGGATGCTCAGCGGTCTCGATAACCTCTGTGGCATTCTTAATCTCTATCTGCTCCTGTGGGTACTTGTACTGTGCTAACTCGCTTTGAATCGCAGACTCATTTCCCACAAGAATAACCTTTATCTTATCATTTGCACTGACTGCATTGACTGCACCAAGAACCATAGCCTTAGGCGCGTTATCTCCGCCCATTGCATCAAGTGCAACTACTGTATATTCACTCATGTTTGCCCCTTCCTGACAGATAAAACTCACACTTATATCTATCATAATCTAGCTTTACATACTCACTAAAGTATACTTTATATAGGGGGATAATTCAAACAAAAAAGTTAAAAAATATACACATCCATTTTACATATTTTTAAATATAAAATGAATGTGTATATATAATTATTTAAGTCCAAAAGTTGAATTCAGACGCATCTTCTTTGAAGCCGGCTCATCCATATTTTTTTCTGAATCAATACGTTTATTTACTCTAAACTGATCTATATTATTATAATATACGTATTCACCAAAATCCCCCCAAATAGCATAATCATCTGAAGCAGTCGATGCATATTGCGAAACAACACTACCGTCCGAATCAGCACTACGGTCCGAAACAAAACTTCCTACCGAAGTAATACTACCGTCTGAAACAGCACTACGGTCCGAAACAAAACTTCCTACCGAAATAAAACTTTCTTCCGAAAGGTCATTTTCGCTTACATTATCTTCTTCATCCGAAATAACACTATCTTCCCCAAGGTCATTTTCGCTTGTATAACCTCCTTCATCCGAAATAACACTGTCTTCGCAAAGTTCATTTTCGCTTACATTATCTTCTTCATCCGAAATAAAACTTTCTTCCGAAAGGTCATTTTCGCTTGTATAACCTCCTTCTTCCGAAAAAACGTTTTCACTTACATTATCTTCTGTTCTACCTTCAACTTCACGTGGACCTGAATTATTAATATCATATTCTACATCACTTAATGTTACATCAGAAACATCGCTTAAAGTTCCGTCTGAAAAAAAGTCATTTACGCTTATATTGTCTTCTTCCCCAACTATTGGCATATCTTGTATAACATTTACTGTTTTTTCATTACTCTCCATTTCAGTCACAAATTTAGGTAAATCACTAATGGCCAAGTCATAAATATAATTATATAATTGTTTAAATTGTTCAAAATTATATTTTACTTTTAAACCAGCTATCGGATTATTAATATTTTTTAATTTATCACTATACACTTTACTTGTATTTAAAAGAATTAATTCCATCCTTTTAATTATATTTGTGCGATTTAACTCATTTAGATCATTATCTTTAATTTTATCCCATATAATTTTTCTACAAACGTTATAAACATCATTTGTTTTTACATTCTTTAATGTCTCTATGTCAGAATTATAATCTACGAATGCCTTGGGGTTACGTGCAAGAATTTCTCTAGCTTTCACTCTTTCGGGCGAAATATAATTTAAAAAAGAATACACATAACTTTTTTCAGAAGAATTTTTATCACTAAAATATTCTTCTAGTTCATCGTCAAAAAAACTTACTATATTTTGCTCATTAGAACTATAATTATTAATTATTTCAATATCACTAGTCGATAAATCTAAATTATGCTCATTGAGCTCTGACATTATCTCTATTAATTTGTTTTTTACAATTCCATTAGTAAAACTTATTCCTTTATTAGTAATTATAAATAATCCATCGAAAAGTTTTTCTTCTCCAATCACTTTATCATTTATATCATTTAATAAAGATATTGATCTAGCAGTTTCTCTGGAAATATTTCCTATTTCCTTTTTGGTAAATTGGTTATAGCCAACATTATTAATCTTTTCAATCAAAGTACTTTTACAGAAATCAATCACAAATTTTTTCAAATTTTCTGTAGTAGCATTGGTATTAGCATCTTTAGTATATTTTTCAAATGCCTTCCACACCTTATTATATCGATCTTTTTCCTTCCTTTTTTTTTGTCCTTGTATAAAATTTTTAACTTCTTCTACGTTAATTACCATAATTTGTTCTCCTTAATATTTTGATTTTAAGATAAGTTATAACTTTTCATCTATTTACTATTCAAAAAAATACACCTACTTTTTTCCATTTCGAAAAAAAGAGTGAAATCTTTCTTTGATTTCACTCTTAAAAAAATAAATATAATTATCCTCTTTTCATATTATGTATTGGGGAGCCATTATTATTTATTTCTACATAATTTGGAAATTGGATTAAAGTTTTTTGGTAAATATTGATTATTTTGATTAGACAAGCCATTATTATTCGATAATTGTCTTTTACTCATATCATTATGAATAGTATAATCATTTGAGTAATCTTGCATATTCACACTAAAATTACTTGTTCCTTTTATTTGATCATAGAAAACAATAGGAGCAATACGTCTTTCTTTAGAAGCCTTCCATTTTTCTTCTAGAGTCATACGTTTCATTTTTCCATTTTTTACATCTTCTTCATTTTTTTTTAATTTTTCTATTTCTTTTTTGCTGTAAAAACACTTATTATTTCCCTCTATTGCATTATTTAACTTCCCAATATTAGTAAAATAGATTGGGATATTTAAGCGATTATTAATTGCATTTATTGTTTCTTCTTTGAAAAAATTTAAATTTGAATTTAAACCGTTTATCCCTTCATATAAAGCTTCATCAACTTTTTTAATATTTTTATCCTTAAAATTCTTATTTAAAATCTCTAAACAAGCAAAATTCGAGTAATAAGCGGCGACTCCACCAACTAAATATATAGCATTTCTGTACATACAACTTCGAAATTCTGGAAGCTCATGATTTAAATTTTTCAATTCTTCCCAAATAGAAAAACGCTCCTCATTGATATCAGCAATTATTTGTTCAGTATTCATAAAAAAAGATTTTATTTCATCTTTACCTACTAATTCTCTAGTAATCATTTCATCTCTGAATCGCTTTAGTAATTCAATAGCGCCTTTATTAATTTTTTTAAAATTATAGTACTTTCCAATTATATTCCACTGCCTACTTTTTTCTTTTTCTTTATCTTTTCTTGCCATTTCTTTTTCCTCCTAAAAGTTAAATCTTTATTAATTACCTATTTATAATTCACAAAAAATTATTAACTTTTTTCCAATCATCAAAAATAAAAATAGCCAAAATCGAGTCCCAGCTTTTATACATTTACAACAAAAAAGAGCAAAATCTTTCGATTTCACTCTCTAACCTGCCGCAATCAAATGGCAATACTACTTTTTTACGGACCAATACTTTTTCCCTTATGTAGTCCTTTACGCCCTTCATTAATAGTTGTATTGATTTTGGGTGGATTAGAACCACCTCTTATATCATAAGGTCTATCATCATAAGTTGAAAAATGTAACGAATCGATACTTGGAATAGAATACTTTTTAGATTTAGCTATTTTTTCTAAATCTTTATCAAAATCTGACATGTCATGTTTTAGTAAATACTCTGTACCAGAAATTAACTCAATACATTCGTTATCCAGAGCATTTATATCAATCGACTTTTCATCCAATTCATTGATGCGCTTAATTTCTTTATCTAAATCATTCATGAGAAGACTTTTTATTTCTCCCAATCTAACAGCCATGTCGTCATATTTCGTATTAAAACACCCTTTAGCTTTGCATTCACTAATTAATTTCTTATATTTATCACTAATTGTATTTTCAATTTCTTTCTTACAATCTTCTAACCTTTTTAACAATACTTCTTTTGGGGAATTAACTGAAGGAGCAGCATTTAAGTCATAAGAACCTTTGACATCTCTACTTGACTCCACATCTCGTGCTATCACCTCAACGCCTCGTTGTTGAAATTCATCTATTAAATCATCTGCCAAAGCAATATTAGACTCCGTTATCTGCTTTACACCTTCAAGAACATGATTGTACTCATCATTTGAAATCTTCTTCGGATAATCATTACATATATTTTTAATCATTGTACCTAAAATCCATTGTACTTTGTTTAATTTAGCTTGCACACCATTATATTCTTCATAAAAAGCTTTTTTGTCAGAAAAATTATTACTCTCCATAACATTATTAAAAACGTCCTTACATTGAGTCCTCTTTTTATCCATTAAAGAACAAATATCTTCATAATAAGATATTAAATTTTCCCACATTTCTTTATTTGTAATCAGTTCTTCACTAGGCATAATTCAATCCTCCTTCAGAATATTTTTGAACCATTCTATTTTATATATTCAAAAAAATTCTGCCACTTTTTTCCATTCCACAAAAAAAGAGCGAAATCTTTCGATTTCACTCTCCAACCTGCCGTAATTAACAGCCAATATAAATTACTCTACTGTAATGATCTCTTTCTTGTTGTATGATCCACAGTTCTTGCAAACTCTGTGTGGAACCATAAGCTCACCGCACTTGCTGCACTTAACGA
>JAEEGK010004702.1_pt1 | contig 33313 bp, 25 predicted proteins | sample 8958771 | NCBI WGS metagenome assembly JAEEGK01 (sample SAMN16246547, study PRJNA631951) | gut metagenome | biome: gut microbiome; feature: rumen; material: SC-attached | host: Bos | place: Iran: Karaj | collected 2018-10 | reverse complement strand
GTCGCCCCATTCACTCTTAGGATCTTCAAGCGCCTTAAGAGCAGAACCCTTAACGATAGGGCAATCCTTGAAGTCATATTCTTCAAGCTGCTCGGTAACTTCCATTTCAACGAGCTCGATAAGTTCGGGATCGTCAACCATGTCGCACTTGTTAAGGAATACTACGATGTAAGGAACGCCAACCTGTCTGGAAAGAAGGATGTGCTCCTTGGTCTGAGCCATAACACCGTCGGTAGCTGCTACAACGAGGATAGCGCCGTCCATCTGTGCTGCACCGGTAATCATGTTCTTTACGTAGTCAGCGTGGCCGGGGCAGTCAACGTGTGCGTAGTGACGCTTCGCGGTCTGGTACTCAACGTGAGCGGTAGAAATGGTAATACCACGTTCTCTCTCTTCGGGAGCCTTATCGATGTTTTCAAAGTCAACCTTTTCGTTACCGGGTACTCTATCAGCCAAAACCTTGGTGATAGCTGCGGTAAGGGTTGTTTTACCATGGTCAACGTGGCCGATGGTACCAATGTTACAGTGGGGCTTAGTTCTGTCGAATTTAGCTTTTGCCATTTTAAATATCCTCCTGAGAATAATTGATAAAGTTTTCTTTTATAAATTCGTTTTAAAAATCCTGACTAAATAAGATTATATTAAAATCAAGCGACCTTTTCAAGTCTTTTATTTAGCCTTGGCAGCAAGAACCTTCTCCTGAACGTTCTTGGGTACGGGCTCGTACTTTTCAAAGAACATGGAGTAGTTTCCGCGACCCTGAGTCTTGGAACGAAGGTCGGTGGAATAACCGAACATTTCGGCAAGAGGCACGAAACCGTGAACGATCTTACCGCCTCCGATATCTCCCATTCCTTCGATACGTCCGCGGCGGGAGTTGATATCGCCGATAACGTCTCCCATGTACTCTTCGGGCATGGTAACGTCAACCTTCATGATAGGCTCAAGAAGAATGGGTGAACCCTTCTGCATAGCCTCTTTGAACGCCATAGAACCTGCAATGTGGAAAGCCATTTCGGAAGAGTCGACTTCATGGTAGGATCCGTCGTATACGTTAGCGTAAACGCCAAGTACGGGGAATCCGCCGAGAATACCGGCCTTCGTAGCTTCTTCGATACCTTCGCCGACAGCGGGGATGTATTCCTTGGGAATAGCACCGCCGACAACGGTGGATTCGAACTTGAAGGTTTCTTCAGCATTGTAATCCATGGGCTCGAATTTAACTTTACAATGACCGTACTGACCACGACCACCGGACTGCTTAGCGTATTTGCTATCAACGTCAACGGGCTTGGTAATGGCTTCTTTGTAAGCAACCTGAGGAGCACCGACGTTAGCTTCTACCTTAAATTCACGAAGAAGTCTGTCTACGATGATCTCAAGGTGTAACTCGCCCATACCAGCGATAATGGTCTGGCCGGTTTCCTGATCGGTGTGAGCTCTGAAGGTAGGATCTTCTTCAGCAAGCTTTGCAAGTGCTTCACCGAGTTTGCCCTGACCTGCTTTGGTCTTAGGCTCGATAGCGAGCTCGATAACGGGCTCGGGGAATACCATGGATTCAAGGATAACGGGGTGCTGTTCGTCACAGATGGTATCACCGGTGGTGGTGAACTTAAAGCCAACTGCTGCAGCGATATCGCCGGAGTAAACCTTTTCAAGTTCAGCTCTCTTGTTGGCGTGCATCTGTAAGATACGGCCTACACGTTCCTTCTTATCCTTTGTGGAGTTAAGTACGTAGGAACCTGCGTTCATGGTTCCGGAGTATACACGGAAGAATGCAAGCTTTCCTACGAAGGGGTCTGCCATGATCTTGAATGCAAGAGCGGAGAAAGGTTCTTCGTCGGAAGAATGTCTTTCAACTTCATTTCCTTCAAGGTCAACACCCTTGATTGAAGGGATGTCAACGGGTGAAGGCATGTACTCGATAACTGCATCAAGGAGCTTCTGAACACCCTTGTTTCTGTATGCGGTACCGCAACATACGGGAACAGCCGCACATTCACAGGTACCCTTTCTCAAAGCGGCCTTTAAAGCATCTACGGAAGGCTCTTCACCCTCGAGATAGGCCATCATAAGATCGTCATCCAACTCACAGATCTTCTCGATGAGTTCGGTGTGATAAAGTTCAGCCTCATCCTTCATGTCGTCGGGGATATCAACGATGGAAATGTCTTCACCCTTGTCGTCATTGTAGATGTAAGCCTGCATCTCGAATAAGTCGATGATTCCTTTGAATTCATCTTCCTTACCGATGGGGAGCTGGATGCAGATTGCGTTCTTACCGAGACGGTTACGAATCTGATCTACAGCTGCGTAAAAGTTTGCACCCAGGATATCCATCTTGTTGATGAATGCCATACGGGGTACATTGTAGGTATCAGCCTGACGCCATACGTTTTCAGACTGGGGCTCTACACCACCCTTTGCACAGAACACGCCTACGGCACCGTCAAGTACGCGAAGTGAACGTTCTACTTCTACGGTGAAGTCAACGTGACCGGGAGTATCGATGATGTTGATACGATGCTCGAGGGCACCTGCCTTCGGCTTGCAGTGATCCTGAAGGGTCCAGTGACAGGTAGTAGCCGCGGAAGTGATGGTGATACCACGTTCCTGTTCCTGCTCCATCCAGTCCATGGTAGCGGTACCGTCGTGGGTTTCACCGATCTTGTGGTTAATACCGGTATAATAAAGAATACGTTCAGTAGTGGTAGTCTTACCGGCATCGATGTGCGCCATGATACCTATATTTCTGGTCCGCTCAAGCGGATATTCTCTTCCAGCCAATATTTTTTCCTCCTACTGAATTAGAAACGATAGTGAGCAAACGCCTTGTTTGCTTCAGCCATCTTATGCATATCTTCTTTTCTGCGTACAGCCGAACCTGTATTGTTGGCTGCGTCGAGAATTTCATTGGCAAGACGCTCTTCCATGGTCTTTTCGCCGCGCTTGCGGGAAAACATGGTAAGCCATCTTAAAGCAAGGGCCTGACGTCTGTCGGGCTTAACCTCGATGGGAACCTGGTAGGTTGCACCACCGATACGTCTTGCTTTTACTTCCAAAAGGGGCATCATGTTGTTCATTGCCTCTTCGAATACGTCGAGTGCAGGCTTTCCGGCCTTGTCCTCAACCATAGCGAATGCACCGTATACAATCTTCTGAGCTACGCTCTTCTTACCATCAAGCATGATGTTGTTGATAAGTTTGGTAACAATCTTGTCGTTGTATAAAGGATCCGCCAAAACATCTCTTTTTTGAATATGTCCTTTACGTGGCACGGTTCTTCCCTCCTTATTCATTCAAAAAATAATTCACAGGTACTCACAACGTGTACTAATACTCACAACTGTGTACGTGCGGATATCTTAAAACAGAATTTCCGACGCTATTAGTTCTTGTGGTACAATCGGTAATTACTTACCGGCCTTAGGTCTCTTTGCGCCGTACTTGGAGCGGGCCTGTTTTCTGTTAGCAACACCTGCGGTATCAAGGGTACCTCTGATGATGTGGTATCTTGTACCGGGAAGGTCTTTAACTCTTCCGCCGCGGACCAATACAACACTGTGCTCCTGAAGATTGTGGCCTTCACCGGGAATGTAGGATGTTACTTCGATTCCGTTGGAAAGACGAACTCTGGCAATCTTACGAAGAGCTGAGTTAGGCTTCTTAGGGGTCTTGGTTTTAACTGCGGTGCATACACCACGCTTCTGGGGAGCTGCGGAATCCGTAGCCTTCTTGTGAAGAGAGTTAAAACCCTTCTGAAGAGCGGGAGCAGTAGACTTCGTAACCTTGGTGTCACGACCCTTTCTAACTAACTGGTTAAATGTCGGCATTCTGTTTCACCTCTTTCTTTTTAATATTTTTGCGCAACGCAAAAAAAGAGCATTTTCACGCACGCTCTCACATTATAGCTACGTAAAAATGCCTTGTCAACAGTTTATTTAATTCTTTCCCGATTATCGCAGTAATACACCGGTCCCCCTGATCCGTTTATTTGCGATATATCTTGAAATCTCGGTATACACTCTCGTAAAAGCGCAACCGTAAAGCACGCAGTCGGTCCTTCTCTGGATCCTTACCACGCGGCAGAAAACATCGACCCTGTAACCGCTGTCGGCATCCGTGTAGGCCACTCTGAGGCGCGACTTTTTCGCAAGCCAGGGAATTCCGTCTCCCTTGGCAAAGAAACCGAGTCCCGTGGCGCTGATGTCACGGATCGTAACGCTCTCGTTTCTGGTATCAAGCATGGCATATACTGTCCCCGCGGTACCGACGGGAACCCGAAGGGAGCTTCGTCTGTTGACCTTCGCTCCGTCGAACTTTGAATGGATCACATGATAAACACGGCCGTTGCGCTCACCCCTGGTGATCCAGATTGCTCTCCAGTAATACGGGGTTTCTCTGTTTCTCTTAACGGTCATATCAATCCTGATCCCGGGTGAGGAAAAAGAAAGGATGTTGCCCTCGTACCTGAAGGGATATACATAAAGAACATCTCCTTCGGCGAAAGCCGCAGTGGTGGAGAAGGAGGCACGTGTGTCCCCCGCCGAAACGTTTATGCTGATTTCATGATCGCTTCTGATTTCTCCGAATGTCATCCGATCTGAAGATCCTTTCCGGTTAAAAGCCTGTAGGCCTGTAAATACTTGTCTATGGTTTTCGAAACAACCTCTTCGGGAAGCTTCCAGTCGTGTCCTTCGTTTGCCTTAAGCCAGTCTCTTGCGAACTGTTTGTCAAAGGAAGGCTGCGAATGTCCGGGCTCATATTCCGAAGCGGGCCAGAAACGGGAACTGTCGGGAGTAAGCATTTCGTCGCCTACCACCAGGTCTCCGTTTTCGTTAAGACCGAACTCGAATTTGGTATCTGCGATTATGATACCCTTTGAAAGGGCGTAATCCGCACATTTCTTATATACAGCGATGGAAGCGTCGCGAAGTTTCTTCGCATATTCGGCGCCCTTGCCGGGGAAACGCTTCTCAAGATAATCTATACTCTGCTCGTAGGAGATGTTTTCATCATGGTCACCGATCTCGGCCTTGGTGGAAGGAGTGTAAATGGGCTCCGGCAGTTTGTCGGATTCCTTCAGTCCCTCAGGAAGTCTGATGCCGCAAACGGTGCCGTTCTTTACATAAGATGCATAGCCGCTTCCGGTGATGTAGCCTCTGACAATGCACTCAACGGGGAGCATTTCCAGTTTCTTTACCAGCATGCTCCTGCCCTCGAATTCGGGCTTTCTGAAGTACTCGGGCATGTCCTTTACTTCCGTGGAGATCATGTGATTGGGAATGATGTCCTCTGTAAGGTCAAACCAGAACTTTGACATCTGGGTAAGAACCTTTCCTTTATTTGTAACAGTGTTTTTAAGAATAACGTCGAAACAGCTTATTCTGTCCGTGGCAACAAGAATGAGCTTGTCGCCCACATCATAAATCTCTCTGACTTTTCCTTCTTTGACAGGCTTATATTCGGTCATGCCGTCCTCCTTAGCGAATGATGATAAACCCCCTGAATAATAGAAATACTACCATACCGAACCCCTTTTTACAATATCGTTTATAGAATCTTAACTTGTTTAGAAACCTTCATTAATTTATAATAGGAATGCAAAAAGTGAGGTAAATACATGAGTGACGATTTTGAAAACATTTGCGTAGTCTGCAGAAGACCCGAAAGCAAGGTCGATTCCATGATCAAGCTTCCCGGAAATATGTGCGTTTGCTCGGACTGCCTGCAAAAAACCATAGATATGGCCGAAAGCATGAAATTCACCCCCGGCGACGGCGGGTTCCCTTTTGGCGGAGCGATTCCGGGCTTTGACGGAAGTAAGGTTCCCGACAGCGGGTCCAAGACAGATTCTTTGTCCGAAACAGCGGATGAGACATCAGGCGAAACCGAAGATTTTAAGGAAGTCTCCGACAATCCCGATACATCCGGTGCCGAAGATACCGACGATTCCGGGAACGATTCGGAGGAAGACGACAAGTCTTCCGGTAAGGGCAGGCGCTTCTATGCCGGCGGTTTCCCCAATATAAGCTTTTTAAACCTGGCTGACCTGCAGGGCGAGTTTCCCGGACGCCAGAAGATCAAGAAAAGAAAGAAACCCTTAGAGCCCATCGACCTTAAGACCATCCTTCCTCCCCATAAGATCAAGGAAAAGCTGGATGAGTACGTCATCGGTCAGGAGCAGGCGAAAAAGATCATCTCCGTTGCCGTATACAACCACTATAAGCGGGTTGCCACAGGCACCATGGACGAGATCGAGATCGAAAAATCAAACATACTGATGATAGGACCCACCGGCTCCGGCAAGACCTATCTTGTAAAAACCCTGGCTAAACTTCTGGATGTGCCCCTTGCCATTGCGGACGCCACCAGCCTTACGGAAGCAGGATATATCGGTGACGACATCGAATCCGTGGTATCCAAGCTCTTAGCCGCCGCCGACAATGACGTGGAACGCGCCGAGCGCGGCATCATTTTCATCGATGAGATCGATAAGATAGCCAAGAAAAAAGAAACCACTTCCCGTGACGTAAGCGGCGAATCCGTGCAGCAGGGAATGTTGAAGCTTTTGGAAGGCGCAGAGGTTGAGGTTCCCGTGGGGGCAAACTCCAAGAATGCCATGGTTCCTCTGGCAACCGTAAATACGAGAAACATTCTTTTTATCTGCGGCGGAGCTTTCCCGGACCTCGAAGAGGTCATCAGACAGCGCCTTAACAAGAAAACCTCCATCGGCTTTGATGCAGAGCTAAAGGATAAGTGGGAAAAAGAGAAAAACATTTTAAGCTTCGTCAAAGTGGAAGATATCAAGAAATTTGGCATGATCCCCGAGTTTGTTGGCCGTCTTCCCGTGATATGCCCCATGGAAATGCTTGATAAGGATATGCTCATCAAGATCTTAAAGGAGCCCAAGAATGCCATCCTTAAGCAGTATAAAAAACTCCTGGAACTTGATGAAGTGGATCTTGAATTTTCGGATGAGGCTCTCGCAGCCATCGCGGACAAAGCAATGGAACGGGATACAGGCGCCAGAGCCCTTCGCGCCATCATCGAGGAATTCATGCTGGATATCATGTATGAGATCCCCAAGGACAAGAACATCGGCAAGGTGACCATCACTGCCGAATACATAAACGGAACGGGAGGCCCTTTGATAGAGCTTAGGACCGACAACGTACCGAGACTTTCAGCACAGGCCTGACTCAAATATAAAGCAAAGGACCGCTTGGTAATCCCAAACGGTCCTGTTTTTTATCTGTTTAAAAGTTTTTCTATCTCTTCCACGGTAAAATCAAGGGCTTTAAGGCGCGTCTTTGCATCGTTCATGGCTTCAAGATATTTCGAAGCCTTCTCCCCGTCGCCGTTTTCCGTGTACATGCGGTACCTTGCAAAGTTTTCCACATAATCGCGAACCGCTATGAGTTCGCCGTATTCCGGATGATTCTTCACATCGCGGACATTTTTCTCAAAGGAATCCATTCCGGAATATATCATGCCGTAGTCCTTACCGAGTACCTCAGCCGTATAGAATTCGGGCTTGGAGTAATAAGTGCCCTGATCGTAGTTAAAGATCCCGTAAATGCTCACGGCCAGAACAACGATCACTATGCCCCATACGATCCCAAGGACAGTTGCCAGAGGACGTTTAACGGGCTCAATCTTTAACTTTTTCATTTAACGCCTCCTCTATAACAAGCAACAGCTTTCCGTCGGAATAGGTCAGAAGATTTTCCGCATCCTCCTCCGAAAGGTTCATATAGGTCTTGATCAAAAGCACCGCTTCGGAGCGGACCGCGTCAAAAAAGTGTTTCAGGGATTCATCCCGCTTATACCCCTCCTCGGAATACCTTTTAATATAGTTCAGGGCATCGGTTATATACACCGCCGTCTGATCAAAATATGAGGGATGGCGGTTTGCCGCCAGTTTCATCACATATGCAAACAGATCCGAATAATTCTGGGAAACGAAGATCGCATATCTGATGCCCTCGGTTTCGGGAGTATAGTCAAATCTTATGTCTTTCCCCTGAGCCAGTCTCGCAAGTGCGAGAGGCTCCTCTTCTTCGATGAGGGTGCCGATCTCAGGCATGTACTTCTTCGATTCGATCTTAAGCCTGGTTTTATGCAGCTTGAAGGCGAGGGCACCGTTAAAGCCCACCAGGAGTACGGAGATGGCCACAAAAGCAACGGTAACCGCTATGGCTGCGACTCTGAAGGTCCTTCCGTTAAACTTCTTGGAATTTCCGATGACCTCAGCCTTGGTATGCCTGTAATCCTTCTCAAAACGTGCCATATCCTCCCTGTGCTTTTCAGCCACAGGGTTTGGCGTGCCGCAAAAGGGACATACCGCTGTATCTATATCCAGGTTTGAACCGCAATTTTTACATTTCATCTCACTGTCCCCACCTTTCCTTTGCGTAGTCACTTATCACGGTATGTTCCAAATATCCTTTTTCGCAGGAGGCCTTCCAAAGCCTGTCATATTCTTCTTCCGACATTTCCATAAGGGGAAGGGCTTCCTTAAGACGCTTTTCAAGGGAAGCCTTCAGTACTCTCCTGTCTTCCCCCGAAAGGTCGTAGTTTTCTCTTTCAAAGACATTGGAAACGGATATCAGGTCCGCCAGAATGCAGCTGTAGGTGTAATGGGAGACCGTCGTTTCAGTCCCGAACTTTTCGAGTTTTTCATCCACATCAATAAGATTCGGGTAGAGGGAAAAGAAACGGTAATGATCCCAGCCGTACAGGCCGTTCACTCCGTTTTCTTCAACTTCCTTTGCTGCAAGCTCATACTCGCCCGCCTCAAAAAGCGCATCCCACTTCGCGGTCTTTTCGTGGTTATTTCTGATCTCTTCATAGGTCTTTGCAGCCCTTGAACGTTCGTCTTCGAAGGCAGTCCTGCGACTCGTCCTGTTTTTCTGCGTAAAGACCCAGAGCAGCGCCAGAAAAGCACATATTATCAGGGATATAACGAACACCTTGAAAAAAAGCCTGACCTCGTTCCTGAAATTTTCAACCGCAAGTTCATCGACGACATCAAGCCTTTCCCTGATCTTATTCAGTTTTTTGCCGTATTCCCTCTCGGCACCCTCTTCGTTAAGGGTACCGCAGTAGGGACATTTGGACAGCGACTCCTTAAAGGAGCCGCCGCAGCTTTGACATATCTTCATCTGTATTAATTATCTTTCTTTGCCTTGTTGTTAACCTTGGGAATAAGCACAAAGGAAACGATCAAAGCGATCACGTAAAGTGCAATTGTTACATAAAGAACGGTCTGATATCCCACAGGATTTGTTGTAACAACGACTTCTTCGCCTTTCTCAATGATGGTTATTTTTCTGAGAGTATCGGGCTGTGTTTTAGCTACATGCTTAACAATGGCGTTTGCCATCTGATTTCCCCACAAACCGGCGATAGCCCAGGCGGAAAGGCACATGCCGTGAACCGCGGAGATGGACTTCATACCGAAGTGGTCGGAAAGAAGTGCGGGAACGTTGGGGAAGCCGCCGCCGTATCCTGCGTTGACCATGATAAGAAGTGCTACGCAAAGGATCGCAAGTGCGGGAACTTCGCTTCCCTTCAAGATTCCCTGAGTAAGGATCGTAGCTCCGGTAAATACGATGGAAAGGATGAAGATCAACTTATAAATCGTATTTCTGTCCTTAAAGGAATCTGCCCATGCAGAGAATCCGAGACGGCCACCTGCATTTGCAACTGCGGTTATCATACCGAGAACTGCTGCAAATCCGGCAAAGCCAACTGCTTTGAAGATCATCTTTTCCTGCGAAATAAGAGCAAGTCCGCATCCGATGTTGATGCAGAACATAAGCCAAATGCCGATGAAGGTCTTGTTTCCGAAAGCGGTCTTAAAGTTTCTTCCGAGAGTCTTAAAGAACTCGCCGATACCGCCCTTTTCATGGGATTCTACCCAGTCGGCGGGCTTTCTTAAAAGAAGGTGACCGATGAACATCATTACGCAGTAAACACCGCCCATGATAAAGAACATGGGAGCGGGATTATTGTTAAATGCCTTAAGAATTGCCGTCATCACGGGAGTTGCGATGGCCTTTGCAAGTCCGAAGCCCGCAACCGCAAGTCCGGTGGCAAGACCCTTACGGTCTTTAAACCAAAGCATTAAGGTCTTAACAGGGGAAAGATATCCGGTTCCGAGACCTACGCCCATGATACATCCGTAGCAGATCAAAATGAGCGGTAAAGATTTGATCATGATTGCAAATCCGGTGCCGACCATACCTGTGGTAAAGCAGATGGTTGCGATAAGAGAAGACTTACGGATATCCTTCTCTACCACATCACCAAGAAAAGCTGCCGACATTCCGAGGAAGAATATAGCAAGTGAAAATGCCCATTCAAAGGCTGATTTGTCTGCTCCGGCGGTTCCGGTAACAAAGTCTGCTATCTCCTGTGAAAAAGTCGACCAGCAGTATACCGTACCGATACTGCAGTGAAGCAAAAGTGCGGGAATCGCTGCACGAATCCATTTGTTATTCCATTTCATGAGTTTGACTCCTTCTAGATAATACTCCCCTGGAATAAGGAGCATCTCCGTGTAGTATATAGGCATAAAAAAACGCCACTATGTATTATAATATACATACCTGGCGTTTTTCAACCACTAAAAACCTTATGCTTTACCCAAAGCAGATCTTTGCTTTAGCTGTCCTTAGGCCATCTTCCGAGAGTCGCGGTAACGGTTATCTCTTTGAATTCACCGTCCACGATTCGCTTTACCACGATATCCACCGTATCACCTGCGGCATAGTAGGCCATCAGTCCTTTAAGATCGTCAAAACTGTTTATCTCCTGCCCGTCAAATTTAACGATTATGTCGTGAGGATAAATTCCTGCGGCTTCGGCAGCTTCACCTTCGGTGACTGACTCAACGTAAGCGCCTTCCGGCCATCCGAATGCGGAACCGTCATAGTTTGCGTTGCCCTGAATTCCGAGATACCCTTTCTTTGCCTCAGCAACCTTTTCTCTGGTCTCCCGGTTGGAATAATCGGCGATCATATCCTTAACTGCGTTGATGGGGATTGCAAAACCGATACCTTCTATGGTGCTTCCGCCGATCTTGGATTCGTTGATGCCGATCACCTGACCCTTGAGGTTTAACAGTGCGCCGCCGGAGTTACCGGGGTTGATGGCTGCATCGGTCTGAATAAGACTCGTTGAAGAGCTTTCGTTTTCTTCAATGGCACGGTCCACTGCACTGATAACACCCGAGGTAACGGACTGACCGTATCCGAGTGCGTTACCTATGGCAATTGCGGGTTCACCGATCTGTAAAGAATCCGAATCACCCATCTCGGCAACTGCGATCTGCGATAATGTGGAAGCTTCGAGGTTTTCTTTCTTTACGGCGATAACAGCTATATCCACGTTTGAATCGGAGCCCTTAACATAGGCTTCTGCGGTAGATCCGTCAACAAACTGGACCGTAAGGCTCTTGGTGCTGTCAATTACGTGATGATTGGTGGCAATAAAGAGATCCGTGTCATTCTCACCCACGATGATACCGGAACCGCTTGCTTCGTTTTCCTGTATGTAACTTCTGCCCCAGTAATTGGTAACTGCCTCATACTGATTGGTAACCGCAACCATGGAGGGCATAACCTTTTCCACCACGTCCGTTACGTCGGAAGCGATTATCGATGCGGTCTCCACTCTTCTGGCACCGTTCACGTTGTTTTTCCTTAATGCATTTTCGATGTTTGAGATACGGTCTTCAATGGCGCCGTTCTCTGCATCCTTCTTTTCGGCAACAAAGGTGTAGCCGGTAAGTCTGGTTATTCCGTAGAAGGTTCCTGCGGCACAGCCTCCGAAAAGCGCTCCGAGGCAGATAACCGCCATGACTTTCTTAAAGAAACGGCCGGCTCCTCCGTGTTTCTTTTCTTTCTTCTGTTTAACGGGTGCCGCAATACTGTAGGGATTATTGTTTAAGTCTCCCTGCGGGGATCCGGTGCCCGGATTATATGTGTATCTTTCCTCGTCCATATCCGATACCTCCTTAACTTTTTACCCTATCCTACAGTCGAATTGTGACGCAATTGTGTTCAAATAATGTCTTTTTTCTAAATTAATTAATTTATTTTTCGGTGTCGTCTTCCCACTTGTGGGCCTTGACCGGAATGTTGTGAAGCATATCCATTTCTTCGGAACTTCTGCCGTATCCCTGTCTGGAATCCACGGCGCTTCTGGCACGAAGCAGGTCGTCTGCTCGCCAGTACACCTTGTTGGCGGAATATTTTGAAACGGAATTTCTGCCGATGCTCTTGTAATTGCGGCCTTTCTTAAAGCCCTTTAAGCGTCTCTTCATGGAAGCCTTGAATCTGCGGGCTTCACGGCTGCCCGATTTCTTGGCCTGGGCGCAGGCTTCTTTATACAGGTGACGGCCTTCGGCTCTGATCTCATCTATATCGAATATTTCGGGATGTTTTGCAAAAGAAACCGCCTTGTCGAAGAATACCTGTGCTTCGTCCACTTCTTCGGGAGGATCCGTTAAGATCACGGTGGCGGATGGAACATAAGCTACCTTATATCCTTCTTTAAGCGCCTTGGCGGCATAAAGCATGTCTTCGTTACAAATGACGTGGTTTAAAAATCCCCCCAGCTTATCGAAAACTTCACGCTTGTACATGGCGCAGTTATTCGTTGAAAGACAGGTTTTCCAGCCCATGGTGTCAAAATCGGAAGCGCTCCTGACGCTTGCTTCTTCCGGCCAGAAATGTTTGAAAACGTACTTTTCTCCGGCGCCCCTTGAATCTGCGGGGATAAGACGGGCGTAGGAGACCGCCACTTTCGAATCATTTACGAAAGCCCTGTGAAGGTCCGCCAGGATCTCCTTTCCGACGGGCATAACACCCTGATCCATGAACACCACAAAATCGGCCTCGGAAAGCCTTACCGCTGCGTTTCTGCTCTTACCGCAGTCAAACTCTCTGGAGGAAAGATGGTGCACCTCCAGATTCTTATGATCGTCCAAAAACTTGGTTGTGAAAAGAAGTCTGTCAAAGTACTTCTCTTCCCTGTTGTATATAATTACCTTGTTTACGGGCACAGACTGAGTTGTCATAGTCTCCACCATCTCAAGGAAATTCGTGTCCGGTTTGTAAGTTGTGATGATCAGATCGATTGTCACGTCTAAGATTCCTTTCTTTACCCATAAGTCGAAAAAAGAGACCGCGGAAAATTCCCGGTCTCTTTTAATATACGTCTTAATGAGTCTTTATTGCAAGTAGGGTGTGGCAAAATCAACAATTTTCTGATTGTATTCCTTAACCTCTGCGGATGCCTCGTAATTGTCCTCATCAAAGAGGAATTTATGAAGCCATGAAACGCTGTTTTCAAGTCCGAAAGGCATTATGCAATCGCCTGCGGGACCGAATCCGGAACCGGGATTCAACTTTATGTCGTTCATCTGCGGGAAACCGTCGTCACCTACGATATCGTACTGGGTGATCCCGCCGAGAAGATCGATGATCTCGGTCAGATCGAGAGAAGTGTATACTTCACTGAAAACGTTGTTGCAGATCTTAACGAGGGTAGTGGGGCTGGCTGTCTTTGCCGTATCGAGACAAGCCTTAAAGACTTCTCTCTGTCTTTCGGTACGCTTAAAGTCGGAGCCGGCGGTATAACGGATACGGCAGTATGCAGTAGCCTGCAATCCGTCAAGAAGCTGGTAACCGGTCTGCACTACGGGAACGTAGCTGTCGATGCCGGCAACTTCCTCCACCATCATTCTCTGATAGTTGTTAAGGTGTGCGATTTCACTGTCGTCAACTTCGATGTATACGCCGCCGAGTGCATCGACCACGTCACGAAGGCCTTCAAAACCGATGGTGATAAAGTCGGTGATATCCATATCGAGGTTGGAGTTTAACATCTTGATGGCGCGCTCCGCTCCGCCGTATGAATAAGCCGAATTACATTTGTCGTACTTCTGGTTTGCACCCATCGTGTTAAGATAAGTGTCTCTGTAAACCGAAACAAGTTTTATATCTTTCGTGTCAAGATTGATGGACGCGATCATTATCGAGTCCGAACGTGTACCGGTCTTTAACTGTCCGCCTCTGGAGTCAACGCCGAAAAGGGCAATGTTGCGATATCCCTTCATGACCTCGTTCTCCTGAACCTGCTTGTTCATTTCAACGCGGATTTCTTCTTCCTTAATTGTGATCCTGTCTACGCCTGTTTCCTCATCCGTAGCTCTCAATACGAACCAAAGGACTCCGATCATAGCGATAAGAACAAGTATTTCGCAAACAAAAAGAATTATCTTTCCTACCGGAGTCTTCTTCTTCTGTGCTGCCATAATTCCTCCAAAAAACTGTAAATAATGCAAAAGGGCATAAAAAAACCTTTTACATCTTACACCCGCTATGTACACAAAACAATTTAATAATTTCTTAAATTGCTCCTTAAACAGTTTCCAGAGGTTTTATTGTGTAATCGTTGTGATCCAGTGAAATATTGGGGTTAAAGTACGGATCGCCCTTATCAAGCACGGGTTTCCAGCGTTCCTTAAACAAAGCAACTTCTTTTTCATACCGCTCTGCTTTTGCTTTGTCCGTATCAAGGCCCCTGGACTGGGACTCATAGTGGAAAAGTTCGCAGAAGGGCGTGAAGATATTAAGATAGCCCTTCTCCCGCAATTTAAGGCAAAAGTCAACGTCGTTAAGGCAGATCTTAAGGTTTTCGTCAAGGCCCGCGACTTCATCGTATTTCTTTCTGGAAACCATCAGGCACGCACCCGTAACCGCGGACATGTTCTGGGCGTAACAGAGTTTACCCATGTAGCCCACGCTTTCGTAGTTCTGAAGGCACATAATGTGACCCGCAACCCTGTGAGCTCCGAGGCCGAGCACCACTCCGGCATGCTGGATCTTCCTGTCGGGATAAAGAAGTTTTGCACCCACCGCGCCCACATCTTCACGCTGGGCATACTGGAGGAGTTCCTCGATCCAGTTAAAGGTGATCACCTTCGTATCGTTATTAAGAAGGAGCACGTAGTCGCCGGTGCTTTCCTTTACGCCTAAGTTATTGATGGCGGAGTAATTGAATTCTCCCGTGTATTTTACGATCTGTACACGGGGATCCGATTCAAGTTCTTTGTAATAATCGAAAATATCGTCGCATGTACTGTTGTTTTCTACGATAATAATCTCGTAATTCGGATATACCGTGCGCTCAAATATCGACTCAATGCAGCGCTTCAGGTCGGATTTATGGTCCTTGTTCGGTATGATTATCGAAACCTTCGGAAGGCCGAAAACCCGGTACCTGATCCTGAAGATCGTCTCAAAGGCTCTGGTGGAAGTGATCTCAAAATCCGAAAAGCCGTGACGGCGAAGGTGGGAAGAAACCGCGCCCTTGGCCGCTTCTATGGCATAGGTTTTGGCTTCGATGCCGGAAGAAACGCTTCCTTTGTGACTTCTCCAATAATAAAGTACCTTCGGAACATGGACGATGTTCTCTGCTCTGTCCGTAAGGCGCAGGATCATGTCATGGTCCTGGCTTCCGTCGAATTCCTTTCTGAAAAGCTCGGTGCTTTCAAGAAGGCTTCTCTTAAATACGGAAAAGTGGCAGATATAGTTGTTGGCTCTTAAGTTATCTATGGCATAGTCGGGCTTAAAATGCATGGTGATGAGCTTGTTGATGTTGCCGTTTTTAAAGGTAACCTCATCACAGTAGATGAAATCCGCATCGCGGTCGTTTATGACCTTAACATACTCGTACAAAGCAGCCGGGTGGAGAATGTCGTCATGGTCGAAAAGTCCGATGTACTCCCCTGTGGACATTCTGTAACATTCGTTGGTGTTTCCGGAAATTCCTTCGTTCTTTTCAAGTTTCTTATATATTATCCTTTTATCGTTTGCGGCGTACTTATTGCAAAACTCTCCGACGTAAGAGTGGGCATCGTCGGAGCCGTCCGCAAGACAAAGCTCCCAGTTTGCATAGGTCTGGTTCGTGACGGACTCGATCATTTCTTTTAAGAAGACAGTCTTTGTATTGTACAAAGGAACCAGAATGCTTATCTTGACGGGATTCTTAAACACCGTCTCGCTCTGACGCTTTCTTTCTTCCGCATTCGGAAAGCCCTTGGTCCCGTAGGAAGCCATGGCCGCTTTCTGACGGCGCTTATAATTGATCTTTCTGATCACGCCTGCGGGACTTCCGCAGTTTTTAAGGCGTGTGAAAAGATGCTTCACTCTCATAAGAAGCTTCTTAAAGGGAGAATAGATCTTGTAAAGCGGGTTATTCTTGATGCGGTTCACTTTCTCCGCCAGAAGGTCTCTTTCGGCTTCCAGTGCCGCAACCTTCTCACCGAGAGTACGGGTGAGCTCCCTTTCTTTTTCATATGCTTTTTCAAAATCGATCTTTCCGTTTTCCATAAAACAGTCTCCGATTGTGGATTATTATTCGGTCTTTTCAAATCTGCGTCCGGTATCTCTTAACTGTACGAGCCTTGAGCAGGAATCCTTTAAGAAGATCAGGACTTTGTAACTGCCCGCAGGGATCGTTTGGGTATCAAAGGATGCTTCAAAACCCGACAAAGAAACATTTGTCTGCCCGAAAGCGTTTCGAGCCACGTCGGGCCTGTACACATCGAACAGTTTGACTTCGTAAAGAGCCGAACCGTCCACCCTTGCAAAAAGCAGGGATTTTTTCATGGCGCAGTTATCAAAGCCCGTAACAAAGGCATATCCTCTTACAATGTACTTATCCTTACTTCCGCCGTTTATATAGTCGCTCTCTGCCCCGAAATACTCCATTCCGAGAAACAGGGTCTCATCGTTTCTGCCGGAATTTGCCGGGCTTAAATACTGCGAAGCGGGCTTAGGGTCAGTTTTCGATATTTCTGAAGGTTCCGTCGCAAAAGCCGTCACAATGCCCGTATCCAGCGTACTTTTATCGGTAACGGGGCTTAAATAAGGATCGAACCCGCCTCTGTATTCGGGAAACATTCCGTAAAGAAGGTTTCTTTCATCAATGAGCCTTGAAATCTTTGAAACATCCAGGGAATCGTTTCCTCGAGTCTGGGATTCCTTGTGAATGCAGCTCAAATCGTTTCTGCATACGTTATAATAGCCAAGTTTGTGCAAAGAAAAGCCGAGAGCCACATCGTTAAATGCAACCTTAAGATTTTCGGGAAATCTGCCGGCTTCCAAAAACTTATCGCGGCTTATCATCACGCACGCCGCCGTAACGGCCATTACATCAATGCTTGAAGAATTACGGCCGAAATTATACTCCACATTGTCATGGTAAAACTGAAGCTTATGCATGGGACCGGAAAGCACATTTGAGATCCCCGCGTGCTGTATCCTGTCGGAATCGGGATAAAGAAGCTTGAGTCCCGCTTCCCCGGTAAATTCTAAGGATGCCGACCGGGCAAGCTCGTATACCGTATCTTTGCCCGTAAACTCTATATCGTCATTGCAAAACAGGAAATAGTCTCCCGAAGCTTCCTTTGCTGAAAGGTTGCAAAGATAGGAAAAATTGAATTCGCAGGGTTCGTAGATGTATTTGATCCGGTTTTTCCTGCAAAAATCCTCGGTTATCTTTCTGTTTGCTTCATTACTTCCGTTATCCGTAAGTATTATTTCAAGTTCCACGCCCGTACTGCAGGTAAAAAGCGTTTCCACGCACTTTTTGACAAGTCCCGGATGATCCTTTGAAAGAATAATCGCGGAGACTCGCGGGGCTCTCACTTTCGGAAGGAACTCCTCGAAAACCGCCTTTGCGGTCCTCTTATATCTGAGGGCATCCTTCTTAAAATCCTCAAGGTACAGGATATAAGGAATATGCCCCACCTTACAGGTTTTACATGATTTGTTTACCGAAAAGCCTCCCGAAATACGGGACAAAGCATAAAAAAGCCGTGCGGCATCCGAAAGAGGCGTACCGTCAAGCTTTAATTCCGAAACTTCAACAAGGTTCAGTAATTCTGTCCTTACCGCAAAGAAACCGCCCGTATAAAAGGAATCGAGGAAATAATGGGGAGACCAGTCGGGTCTGAAGAAGCCAATGCTTAAATTCCCTTCATTCGGGGCAGAATCCGGGTAGGCAATCGCAATATCGGGGTTTGCATTAAAGAAACCGCTTACGGTTTGGGGTGCGTAACCTACAAGATTATCCCTTTTTTCGCAGAAGATTACGTATTTAAGGGAGGATTTGAATCCATTGTTAAATCTTGATTTGATTTCCGTAAACTCAATAACATCAATTGCGTCCTTTCCGAAAGGCCTGTCACCTTCGTATCGTATCAGACGTTCTTTTTGCGCATTTGCAGCATTCCCGCACCTTTTCGCATAACGCTTTCCGGCGTGACCATATATTTTCGCTTTTAAGATTTCTTTTATCTTGTTCAGGATTGTTACCTCGCTAAAATATACGTTTAATATTCTCCGAAAGATCAGCCGCTATCTCCGTTCCCAGTTTTACGTATCTGAGTTTGACATATAAGCTGTTATTCTCTGAAAGTTCCGTTCCCGACAAATGTATATTGATATTGGGATCCGTGCTTGAAAACAGGAAGCCTGCGCCTTTGCCTCGGAGTTTCTTCCCGTTTGTATCAACCTTTCCGCGGGCAACGGGAATATCTTCTCCGTTTACGGTAAGTTTTTCGATGTATACGATACACGCTTCGTTCATGGGGTCGAGACGCAGATTAACAACATCCCTGGCAAAGTTCGTTTCGACTTCAATCTCGCCGTCTTCGAAACGGGCATTTTTTACGAAATAAGAATCCGCCTCGCTGTAGCCAGCTCCCCTGTCACAGTAAATCTGCACCCTGTCCGTTGAACCTGCTTTGACGAGTTCTTTTTCGAATCTTGAAAAGTTTACGTTATTGTGGCCGATCTTCTCTCTTATCTGTCCGAGAGACAGACTGTTTTCCGTAACTTCTTTTTGGAAAAGAGCTTCTTCCGAGATGATCTCTTCGATGTCCGTATCTGTGGCTCCGGTAAGGATTTTTAAGAAAGTAAGACCTTCGAAGCACTTAAAATCACGCTCCAGCATGTAGCAGAAAAGCGCTCTCAATGCCTGTTTCTTTGAAGAAACCGCTTTTTCGACCGTCCACTCGTAATCTATAAGAGTCCATTTATCGCCGTCAACAATCACATTTGAGAATACTAGATCCGTATCCGCAAAAGGATAATTCTCGTTAAAAGCCGTCCGTCTTTCAAACTCACTGTAGAGCATTTCAAAGCCCCGACGGTCTTCCTTCTTTAAACAATCGTCAAAAAGCATGGGTAAAGGCGTGCCTTTTACGTATTCGAATTCTGCGGTAACACGGTCTGTTCCGCCGAGATTAACATGTGCCACATTTAATTCGGAACCCGCATATTTCTCCGACAGTTTTTCAAAGGATTTAAAAAGCCCCTTAATATGGTCCGCGCCTTCCGGGTACAAAGCAGTCTTCCTGACTGCGGGTGTGTCGCCCTCAATGATCTCGGTCTTGATGGCATACCTTTTACTTCTGTCATTACTGTACCTTACGTAATCCGTCTCGGGCTTTTTCCCGAGAACAACCAGGAAGGAATTGGAAAAGACCGGGAAAAGGTCATCTGCGATCACGGAGTCGTAGACCTTCTTTTCATCAAAAAGTGTCACCCTGTCGCGGTCAAAATTAAGATTGTTGGTCACCAGTTCTCCGGGCTTTGGAAGTCTTTGATCCGAAAAAACAGTGGTGGGGAGCTTATAATCCGGGTAAGGATAATAAAAATGGCACTCCTCAAAACCGCTCTTTTTCACCAGGGTTTCCAAAGCGGGTTTTGAAAAGGTGCGGACATTGTCGCCCTCCCTGTAATTTTCAAGGCCCGAAAAGAAAGTTCCCAGATGGTCTTCTCTGCAGCCTGCGAAATATTTCATTCCAAGGCGGTTTTCAATGGCGATCACCACTCTGCCGTCCGGCTTTAAATGTTTTCTGATTATCTTTAAGAACTCTTCGAAGGGCTCGTCACCGGGTATGTAGCAAATACCGTATTCAAGAACACCGATCAGAAAAATGAGATCGTAATCCTTTGAAAGCCCGGGCTCAACATCCGTAAAATTGCCTACGCAAACGGTTATGTTCTTTGCGTCACGGTGTCTGTAAGCATTGATAAGGCTTCGCTTCTTTGAAAGATCCACACAGGTAACTTCACCTGCTTTTGCGGACAAGACTCCGGTTATGGCGCCACATCCCGAACCAACCTCCAAAACCTTGTCGGTCTTTTTGATATCGATCCACTCAACGATATTTTCCCTGATGTCCGAAAGATGATAAAGATAAGGCCAGAGAGCAGAATCTTCGATCACCTTTTTATAGTCCGAAGGAGGGTTGTTCTTTACGGCGTCAAGCAGCATATCCTCGATGTTTCCGTCCGAGTAAAGATCCTGCCCTCCGTAGTTTTCAAGATTAAGCGATACCTCTCCGATTTTTTCAAACATTTCGCTCATCAAACTTCTCCGTTTCGCTCCGGAAAATATAAAAATATCTTTCCGGCTTCTTCCAAGGCTTTTCCGAGTTTCATAGAATATTCAAAAGCAAGTTTGTCCGCCTCGGCCTTAGTCGATACGGTCTTTGCTTTTTCTTCGAATTCTTTTTTAATCAATCTGCAGCTTTCGGGAGCATTTCCCGAAAGTTCCGAAGTTCGGATATCAAGAGAAAAAACACGTTGCTTAAGATCGGCCTTGTGCATGTATCCGGAGAACCTCGAATTCATTCCGGCGTACATGTCCTTTCCGTCCCTGTCAAGGATTCCCGTCACAACCCGCTTTCTGCGGACAGCCATTCCTCCGATGGCTCCCACTTCGGGTCTCGAAGAATAAATATCACCTGTGTATTTAATATCATAGAATCCCAGGTGCTTTGAACCCGAAACCTCGCACTTTCCGAAGTGCTTTTCCGCGAAGTCGGCAACCGCTTTCCTTCCCGCCTCGTATGCATACTCCTTGCTGGCAGGGTTAGAGGACGTGGATGCCTCATGACTTCTCCAATGATAAAGAACACGCTTCACATGTATGACAGACGCCTCTTTTTCAGGTTGATACCGGCCGTCACTGTACAGAATCTCTCCGGCTGTTCGCAGGAACAGATCGTGATCCTGAGCACCGTCAAAGCCCTCCCGAAAGCGGATCTTCCTGATAATCTCGGCATTTATGGCCGTTAGATGGCAGATATAATTGTTGGACAAAAGTAAATCAAGATTAAACTTTTCCTTGAAATGGGGCATAAAAAACTTGGTTCCGTCCCCATTGCACTTATCTTCATCCGAATAAAGAAACAGCGGTTTTACGCCCTTTTCTTCCGATTCGGCAATCTTCGCAGCCATGGTGTACAGAGCATCGAGACTCAGCATGTCATCGTGATCGAGAAGCACGCAATAATCACCCCTCGCCTCATCAAGTGCCCGATTTGAGTTTTCGGCGATGCCGTAATTTTGTGAAAGTTTTATGTACCTGATCCTGGCATCCGTATATGAAGCAATGACCTTTCCGGGCTTTTCCGACTTCGAAGCATCTGCAATGACCAGTTCAAAGTTTCCGTAGGTCTGCATAAGACAGGATTCGATCATCTTGCGAAGAAAGGTTTCGTCTGTCTCATATACCGGCACCACAATGCTGAAAAGATAGGGTGAGCCCCTAAGTGCCGCGCCCGATACCGTTTCTTCTTCATCAAAAGGAACGCCTCTCTGTGGCAGGAGGCGTTCCGCAATGGCGTACACGGTATCTTTGATTCCGTTTCTTTTAAAATAGCGTATGGTTTTTAATATGTTACCCATTTTATATGTTTTTCTTGAGTTCTGCCGTAAGTTCCGCTACCTTGGCCGCAGCGTCCTCGCGGTCGGTTCCTTTAACGCCCATGTAGAATTTGATCTTGGGCTCGGTTCCCGAAGGTCTTGCGCAGCACCATGCTCCGTCGGTAAGATCAAAGTAAAGAACGTTTGACTTGGGAAGTCCGGTGGGCTTTACGGAGCCGTCGGACAGGTTCTTTATCGTATCGTTATCGTAGTCTCTTACATCAATGACCTTCCAGGGTCCAAAGGCTGTGGGCGGATTCTTGCGAAGCTTTTCCATGATCTCGCGGATCTTTTCGGAGCCGTCCATTCCTTTAAGAGTGATGGTGTAAAGGTCTTCCTTGAAGAAACCGAATTCCTCATAAAGTTTTACCATGCGGTCCCAAAGAGTCATACCGTGTTTTTTGCACCACGCGGCAACTTCGCAGAGGCACATAACCGCAACGACCGCGTCCTTATCTCTTGCATGGGTTCCTGCCAGGCAGCCGTAGCTTTCTTCAAGTCCGAATACATAATTCTTTGAATGATTCTGTTCGAACAATTTGATCTGCTCACCGATGTACTTAAAGCCGGTCAGAACTTCGATAACGTCAACACCGTACTTTGCGGCAATGGGCTCAGCCATATTGGTGGTAACGATAGTCTTGATGAGTGCGGGATTGGCAGGCATTGTTCCGCCTGCGGCACGTTCTTTGAGAATATATTCCGCAATCAGCATACCCGACATGTTTCCGGTGAAAGGAACATAATCATCGGTTTTGGTATCGTATGAATAAATGCCGAGTCTGTCGGCATCGGGGTCGGTTGCAAGCACAACATCAGCCTTAACTTCTCTCGCAAGTTTCAAAGCAAGGGTGAATGCCTTGGGATCCTCGGGGTTGGGATATTCAAGTGTGGTAAAGTCGGGGTCGGGCAGTTCCTGCTCGGGAACCACATAAACGTTCTCAAATCCGAGTTCTTTAAGGATCCTTCTTACGGGAACATTTCCGGTTCCGTGGAAGGGCGAATAAACGATCTTAATGTCCTTCGCAACTTCCTTGATGATCTCGGGGTGAATGATCTGCTTCTTAAGTTCTGCCATATACAAATCGTCAATTTCCCTGCCAATCACGATATAAAGGCCTTTGGCCTTGGCTTCCTCAAGGGACATGGTCTTAACGCTGTTATAATCCGTTACGGCATTAACCTCGGCGATAATGTCCTTGTCTCTGGGAGCGGTCACCTGAGCACCGTCCTCCCAGTAAACCTTATATCCGTTGTATTCAGGGGGATTGTGGCTGGCAGTAACGACTATACCTGCGGTACATCCCTTGGTTCTCAAAGCAAATGACAATTCGGGAGTGGGGCGAAGTGCATCAAAAACATATGCCTTAATCCCGTTGGCATTAAGGCAAAGTGCCGCAACATCCGCAAATTCGGGAGACATTCTGCGGGAATCGTATGCGATGGCAACGCCCTTATCCTGTGTTCCCTGCTTTAAAATGTAATTGGCAAGACCCTGGGTCGCCTTTCTTACGGTGTATACGTTCATTCTGTTGGTGCCGGCTCCGATCACACCTCTGAGTCCTCCGGTACCGAATTCGAGATTCTTGTAAAAGCGGTCATTGATCTCTGCTTCGTTATCCGCTACAGCGCGAAGCTCCTTCTTTGTATCTTCATCAAAATATGGATCTGAAACCCAAAAATCATATTGCTCTCTGGCGTTCATATTTTCCCTTTCCCGGATAAAACCGTATAACTATTTATTTACAACCAAGTACACATCGGTGTAATTGACTGCCTTCTCTCTGAAATGCTTCCTGTGCATCATGGCGCCGATCTGATAGGTATCCGCCGGAAGCAGGCTCTTGTTGATGACTACAGCGAAACCGGAAAACTCCGTATTCTCTGCTCCCGGACAATTCATGGTCACATCTGATCTGTAGCATCCCTTTACCGGAATATAATACTCGATTTTATCGGCTCTTAACAGGATGTATTTTAAATATCCTGCGTTATTTATATCCCGCATGACCATATAGCCCTGGATATAATAATCGTCGGAAGTCTCATTATGCAGGTAATCTCCGAGCCTTCCCGCATATTCGATGGTGATGTCCGGACCCTCTCCCCGTTTGACAAAGGAAAAGTCCGCCACCGAAACCTTCTCTGCGGTTTCCGCCGAAAGTTCAAAGGAATATTCGCAGGCAGGCAAGATCCTCGGATCCGAATTATCTCTCAGAAGATAGCGATTGTAGAAGGGGTCTCTGGCCTTCACAACCGGGTGCCTTCCGTAGAATTTTAACTTTTCGAGTGCAGATGCGTCCTGACAAAGAAGCGCTCCTCCGGTCCTGGGTATTTCCCCGTCATAGGCCTCATATTCCACAAAGCATCCGTTACATACGGCGTTAAAGTATCCCGCTTCGAAAAGTCTTATGCAAAGATCCGCTCCCGCATAGCTTGAAGAGGGCGAACTGTCAAATCCGCCGATCTCTCCGAAGAGGTCCCGCTTAAGCATGACACACTCAAATGAAACCGCCAGCACATTTCTGGTAAAACGGTTAAAGCCCACTGCGTAATCATTCGCATCCGAAAAGCCCTTAAGTTTATACATAAGTCCCAGGGCGGTTCCGAATACTCCCGCATGGAGGATCCTGTCGGAGCCTGCCAGCAGCTGCTTTATACCAACGATACCTGAAAACTTAAGGCACGCCGTATCGTACATCTCTCTGAGAGCCGTAGCCTCCGGAAATGTGATTCTGTCGGACATGAAAAGTACCGTCTTCTGTTCTGCAAGTTCGATTCCCTTTGCGAACATTTCGTACAAAGAAAGTCTGTTGGTCAGATACTCGTACTTGAAGCCGTATTTAAGCTGCAGATCCACGGTGCGTCTTCTGGAGGATTCGGGGCTTGCATTGTCAATGACGATCAAATCGGGAGTGATCCTCGAAGCTTCTGCGGCGCTCAGAACCGAATCCAATGCTTTTTCAAGCCTTGGTACGCTGTTATCTGTATAGATAACTATCGATATTTTATCTTCGGGTTCCCACTCTTTCCGAAGTCTCTCGGCGCTTTCCCTTACGAAGGGATCGGTAATGAGATTGTTATTGTAATCTGCAGCGTGGATCAATACGCCTTCAACATGGCCCACGCAGTTGAGTGCGAAGTATTCACCCGAGAATATCACTTTGGAAAGGTTGTGGTAAATGAACAAAGCACCCGAACCGTCACCCGTCCACTCAAGTTCTCTCACAAAGGAACGTCTTACAGCCACTATGTTACAAAAGTAAAAGTGAGAAACAAATTCCGCAGGGGACCAGTCGGGCTTAAAATACGGGTCTGATCTGGTTCCGTAATGGGGTCCCGCATACTCTGCGTCGCTCTGTTCCCTGATGGAAATATCCTCATCTCCGTAGGCAATCCTGCACTTGGGATGGGTGTTAAAGAATTCCGCCAGCATGGAAAGCGCCGTTTCGGTAAGCTCTCCGTTGCAGAAAACGATAATGTCTTCAAGATAGGTCCTTACGGAAAAGCCCCGCATACACTTGGACATGGGAACGATTCTGAAAGAAACCGCGCCGACTCTGGCCACATATTCGGGGTCACCTGAAAAAAAAGAGGCAGGGGCATTCTCGGAAATGCTCATGTCATAAACCGGGAGTCCCGATTCGCACGCTCTTATCCATGAATCAAAAGAAGGGCGCGCTTCATCAAGCATCTTTAAATACTCTGTCTCATTTCTTCTGTTTTTGCTTTCTTCAAAGAAACCCTTAAAAAAATCCATAGTCACCCGTTTGCTCTGCTTATATTCCGCAAGGGATTACCGTCACTTGACATCTATCTCGATTTTGCTGTTCATATCGTAATATCCGACGGTGTTCTTTTCGGAGATCACAGACACGCTCAAAGCATTGTACAGGCGGTGATAAACGGTAAAGTCATCCAGATGGAATCCGGTCACCCCAAAGGACAGCAGATATTCACCGCCCTGAAGATCCATCTTCTGTGTAAAGCTTACCGTTACAGTCTTTCCCGCTTCCACGTCCTCCGTGAAAGCACGCTCAAACATGGTGTTTGTTCCCGTTATTTCCGTTCCTTTGACATCCTTTATCGAAAAAGCAAAAATAGGCTTTTCAACCTTCTCTTCAAAGAAAATCTCAAGATGAACGGTAAATTCCGAGCCCTTTATAATGGCATTGGTCTTAAGACCGTGATCGTCGGTGATATAACATGCGGTGATGTGAGCTTCCTTGGTGCCGTATTCAAGAGTTCCCTCATTGGTGTTTTCGGGAGCAACGCTTCCGGCAGCCTCGGTACTCTCTCCGTTCGCCGGATACTGACCCACCAGCACCCGCTTGTAGACATCGATCATCTCCGCGGGATCGCCCTCTTTTAACTTGACGCCATTGTTAAGCACCATGACTCTGTCACAGTATTTTGCAACGGAGCTTAGATCGTGGGAAACGAAGATTATCGTCTTACCCGCCTTTTTAAATTCCTCAAACTTATGATAACACTTTGACTGAAAAAATACATCCCCTACCGACAATGCCTCATCCACGATAAGGATCTCCGGGTCTATGTTTATGGCAACCGCAAAGGCCAGTCTTACGAACATACCGCTGGAATAAGTCTTTACAGGCTGATACACGTAATCGCCGATGCCTGCAAATTCCAGAATAGCGGGGAGTTTTTCGTCTATTTCTTTTTTGGAAAAACCGATCATCGTACCGTTCAGATAAACGTTTTCGATTCCGTTATACTCCATGTTGAAGCCGGCGCCCAGTTCAAGCAATGCGGAAATGCGTCCGTTTACTTCGACTTCACCTTCGGTCGCATTAAGAACGCCTGTTATTATTTTTAAAAGCGTGGATTTCCCGGAACCGTTGGTTCCGATGATCCCCACCGTCTCGCCCTTGAAAATATCAAGATTTACATTGTTCAAAGCGTAGTGAGGAGTGTAGAGCCGTCTCTTTCCCGCAAGACCGAAGGTATCAAGAAACCGGGCCTTATTTCCGGGATAGAGCTTGTACATTTTGGTAACATCCTTTATGCGGATGGCATATTCTTTTTCCATACCGCACCTCCTACAAAACGTCCGCAAAATGAACCTTGAGTTTCAGGAAGATTTTGCGTCCGATGAACATTGCAATTATTGTAAAGGCCCAGAAATATAAGGTATATTTCCAGTCCTGCCAGAACCACTTTTCTTCGCAAAGCGCGGCCCTGTACCCGTTTATGACATAGCAAAGCGGATTGATCTTGAGGATCATCTGTACCTTGGGAGAAAGCTTTCCTATGTTCCAAAGGACCGGAGATGCCCACATACCCAGCTGAAGCACGATCTGCAATATCTGCTGAAGATCCTTAAAGAACACGACGATCGCCGATGTTGCATAGGAAAAAGCAAGCACCAGCACAAACAGACAAAAACTGTAGTAAAGGATCTGAATCGTATATATTCTCGGATAGTAGTTATAGACCGACGATACGATAAGAAGAACGATCACAAAGAAAGCGTGCACGAAGGTCGCGGCAAACACCTTGATTATCGGGAGAATGTCTATGTTGAACACGACCTTCTTTACCAGATAATTGTACTGAATGAGCGCCGTCATTCCGTTGATCATTCCCTCATTGAAGAAAAACCAGGGTACGAGACCCGCAGTCAGAAAAAGAACGTAGGGGATGGGTATCTCTCCCGCCATGGCCTCGCTCCTTGACTGAAAGATCTTATCAAAGACTATATAATACATGAGAACCGTAATCACAGGCTGAACGAGGGCCCAAACCGCGCCCAAATAAGAACCTGCGAAACGGTTCTTGAAATCGTTTCTGGCAAGCTTAAAAATTAAAGTTCGATTTAATATTATGCTCTTTATGAACCCCGGGGCCCTTTTTTTCTTAGTTTCTGCTTGCGACATATTCAGCTAATCCGCCCCATTTTTTATCCTTTTCGGAAAAGATCAATTCCATGCCCTCTTCTATGGGCCATTTTACACCGATCTCAGGATCGTTGTAGATGATCCCGCCCTCATCTCCGGGATGGTAGAAATCGGAGCATTTGTAGGCAAATTCGGCATAATCGGAAAGAACGAGAAAGCCATGGGCAAAACCCTTTGGAATAAAGAACATTTTCTTGTTCTCTTCAGACAATTCGACACCGAAATATTTTCCGAAGGTTTCCGATCCTTCGCGAAGATCGACCGCAACATCGTATACGGCGCCGCGAAGCACTCTCACCAGTTTATCCTGAGGAAATTCCTTCTGGAAATGAAGACCGCGTATTACGCCCTTTCTGGAGGCGGACTGATTGTCCTGAACGAACTCCACATCGATCCCGATAGCCTCAAAATCCTTCTTCTGATAGGTTTCGACGAAATATCCGCGTTCATCCCTGAAAACCTGCGGAGTAATGACCTTTACTCCCTTAATCCCGCATTCTTCAACCGTTAATTTTCCCATTTAATCACTCTCTTTCAGATAAGATATATTCAGGCCGACTTCTCCCTGTATTCCGGGAACTTTTCCCTTGCCGGAATACTGCCACATATCAAAATACCCTTCGTAAGTCGGGGTTTTATGATATTCGGAAAGCCAGATACCGTATTTTTCAAGTCGTTTGGTAACAAGTTTATTGTTAAGCCATTTATGGCTCGCATACACAAAGGGCTCAACGCCCGAATTTCTGAGGGTAAGGCAAAAAGCCTCGGCCAGGCTCGTTCTTTCTTCTTCGCTTAAGTCATCGGCCCTTCCGTTTCCCCCCGCGCCGTCGATTCTTATGCAAAGGGGATAGGAAAGATTGAGACCCGAACTCAAAACAAACAGCGCTGACGCCTCTTCCACAGCTTCTCTTTCGTTTACGGCCTGCGAAAAGAAATAAGCTCCCACATCGAGTCCCGCTCTTCTTGCGTTTAACGCATTTATGGCAAAATTGGGGTCTTTGATGAGTTTTCCGCTGGATGCTCCTCTGTATCCTGCCCGCAGCATCACAAATCGGATTCCCGAATCGTAAACCTTGACCCAGTCAACTTCCCCGTAATCACCGGTAATGTCGATGCCGTATTTTGAATCGCCTTTGTAGGTCGTGACCTGTTTCTTGTCCGCATCGGCTGTGGCTGAAACCTTCATCAGGTCATCCGCATTTTTTTCGATGTCGCTTTCCTCGCACAAAGCAAGTGAAATGTCTTCGATCAGCTTTCTTTCGACCTTCTCGGGTACTCTCACCGAAACCGGAGCCGATGGAACGATAAAGCCTTCAATGGGTGCAAGAAAGACCTCGTAATTCCCTGCGGGAATATCGTCAAGGTACAAAATGCCGTCCTTATCCGCATCCTGATAATATGAAGTATCCGTGGAACCCGCTTTCTTTACGCTTATATCAAAAGCATTTCCCACAGAAAGATTCCCCTCGTAATCAAGCACTTGGATCCGCAGATCTTTTTCGGTGCTCACGGCACGAACGCTCAAAGTCTTCATGTCGTCCATTATACGCGCGGCAAAAGAATCCTTATCGTGATCGAAAAACGTTTCATCGTTCTTCCACGCATAAAGATTCCCGTTGTACGAAGAAGCTGATTGCGATGCGGAAGCCACGGATGCGGTTGCCGTCGCAGGCCTCTTCACCATATTTTGACGGTTCGCCAAAAGAACTATAAAGAGAACCGCCAGAACTGCCAGGGATGCCAAAAGAATAACAATTCTTTTTAACTTATAATCCATTTGCGACCTCGACAAGATACTTGCCGTACTCGGTCTTCATAAGTGGTTCGGCAAGCTTCATAAGCTGATCCTTGGTGATAAAACCGCGTTTATATGCAATCTCCTCTATACAGGATACATACAATCCTTGCCTTTTCTGAATGGTAGCAACATAGTTTGCAGCTTCCAAAAGTGCCTCATGGTTTCCGGTATCAAGCCACGCAAATCCGCGGCCCATGGTTTCAACATGAAGGGTTCCGCGTTTGAGGTACTCATTGTTTACGCTGGTGATCTCCACCTCACCCCTTGCGGAGGGCTTAACATTCTTTGCAATCTCAACCACGTCGTTGTCGTAGAAATAAAGACCGGGAACAGCATAATTGCTCTTGGGATTCTGAGGCTTTTCCTCGATGGATACGGCCTTTCCGTTCTTGTCAAATTCAACTACACCGTAGCTTCTGGGGTCTCTTACGTAATATCCGAAAATGGTCGCTCCGGCTTCTTTTTCGGTGCGCTCTTTAACTTCCCTTAACAGATTGGAAAAGCTCTGTCCGTAGAAGATATTGTCACCAAGAACCAGTGCCGCGGAATCGTTTCCGATAAAGGAAGCGCCGATTATAAAGGCTTCCGCCAGACCTTTGGGTTCGGGCTGAACCGCATAGGAAAAATTCATTCCGAGACGACTTCCGTCCTCAAGAAGTTCCTCAAAGGTAGGAAGATCTCTGGGGGTCGAAATAATGAGTACGTCTCTTATTCCCGCCAGCATAAGGGTGGAAAGAGGATAGTAAATCATCGGTTTGTCGTACACAGGCATAATCTGCTTCGAAATTGCCTTGGTCAAGGGGTAAAGTCTGGTTCCGCTTCCCCCGGCGAGAATAATTCCTTTCATGGCCGCACCGTCCTTAGATGTTTTTATACATACCGGCGTAATAGTTCTGGTAATCGCCGCTTGTTACGTTCTTCATCCAATCCTCATGTTCGAAGTACCACTTGATGGTAAGCTTAATGCCTTCCTTGAACATGGTCTCGGGCTCCCAGCCGATTTCAGATTTAATCTTATCGGGAGCGATTGCGTATCTTCTGTCGTGGCCCTTTCTGTCCTCAACATAGGTGATGAGGTCCTTGGTTATATGAGCCTTTCTGGGGTCCGAATCCGGAAGCATTTCGCGGAGTGTATCGATGATAATGTTAATGATCTCGATGTTCTGCTTTTCGTTATGACCGCCGACATTATAGGTTTCGAAGAGGCGTCCCTTGTTGATGACCATATCGATGGCCTTGGCATGATCCATGACATAGAGCCAGTCTCTTACGTTCTTTCCGTCACCGTATACGGGAAGCTTCTTTCCGTTCAAAGCATTGTTGATGATAAGGGGAATAAGCTTCTCGGGGAACTGGTAAGGGCCGTAGTTATTTGAGCAGTTGGTGATGTTCGCAGGGAACTTGTAGGTATCCATATAGGATTTAACCAGAAAATCCGAGCTCGCCTTACTTGCGGAATAAGGGCTGTGAGGCGCGTAAGGAGTGGTCTCGTAGAAATATCCGCCGTCCTCTTCAAGGGATCCGTATACCTCATCGGTTGAAACGTGTAGGAATCTCTTTCCCTCCTTGAAGGTTCCGTCGGAAAGTTCCCAGGCAGCCTTTGCATTATTAAGCATTACAAGGGTTCCCAGTACGTTGGTCTTAACAAAAACCTCGGGATTTCTGATACTTCTGTCCACATGGCTCTCCGCTGCAAAATGTACCACCGCGTCGATGTCATTCTTTGTGAAAATTTCTTCGATTGCGGCGGAATCGCAAATGTCCGCTTTTACGAATTTATAATTGGGCTTGTTTTCGATGTCCTTGAGATTTTCAAGATTGCCGGCGTAGGTGAGCTTGTCCACGTTGATAATGCGGATGTCGTCGCCGTATTTATTAAACATGTAGTGAATAAAATTCGAACCGATAAATCCGGCACCGCCGGTCACAAGATAAGTTTTCAACTGTAAATCCCTCCGATATTAAAAATTTTTGCGTAAAACAACCCCGAACTATTTGGCAGGATTGTTTTACGCAGGATCGATCGTATATATACTATAACCTTCGCTTTAAGAAGCAGTTTTTATTTTCTTTAGGATTTTCTTAATACCCCGTATAGCTTAAGTTCAGGTCCACATTGCCCGAAATGCCGTCGATCTTACCCGAGCTTGAATACTGCCAGATATCATATCTCGTTGCGGTATAGCTAGGAGCCGAAGCGTACTGGGCAAGCCAGATGGTATAGCCTGTAAGTTCGGTTGTATTGATGTAGTTTGTGAGCCAGTTCTTGTTGGCATATACGCCGGGTGTGTAGCCCGCATTCTGGATGGTCTTGCAGAATGCCTTGATATTGGCGGTTCTCTGGGCCTTTGAAATGCCGTCCGCACGTCCGCCGGAAGCTTCCACGTCAATGAAGATGGGGTATTTAAGCTTGTATCCTTCCACAAGCATGAGACACATGGAGGCTTCTTCTATGGCCTCAGCCTCGTTCAGTGCCTGGGTAAAGAAATATACACCCACATTTACGCCTGCTGCCGTGGCGTTCTTAATATTTGCGGCGTACTTGTTGTCTTCGATGAGTCCGCCGATGGTCGAACCTCTGAAGCCGCATCTGATGATCGCATAGGAAACGCCGGATTTAGCAACCTTGTTCCAGTCGATATTTCCGTTCCAAGTGGATACGTCAATACCGAGAGTAGCCGAACCGCTCTTTAAAGCGCCGTCCGAACCAAAGGAATACTTAGCTCCGAGGATTACCTGATCTCCGGTAACCTTATTTCCGTTGGAATCAAAGTAATAAGTCTTTCCGTCAATCGTCCACCAACCGGTGTACTTATAGGTAACAGCCGCAGTGGTAAAGAGCTTTGCTCCCGAGTAGTAGTCTGCGTAAGTTGCAGCCTTATAGGTCTTGGACGAAGAATCGTATACGTAAACCTGATTTCCGGCTGTATCAAGCAACTTGGTCGTCTTATCGTTCTTGGGATGAATCTTAACGATTACGGTAAGTTTTTCAACAACTTCGGGGTTTTCAACGCTGGCTGCGCTGATGGTCACGGTTCCTTCTTTGACCGCCGTAACAACACCCGCATCCGAAACCGTTGCAATGGCAGCGTCGGATGAAGTCCACTTTACGGTGTTGAATTTCTTCTGTTCCGTTACGGTAGCAGTTATCGGAAGAGTATCTCCGCCGACAAACACTACCTTCTTGGTCGTAAAGTTAAGTTTAAGGGTAACGTCCTTAACCGTTACATCAACGGTGGCTGTTCCCTTTTCGCCCGTTCCGAGGGTTACTGTCGCGGTGATCTTCGCGGTTCCTTTACCCTTCTTGCAGGCAGTGATCTTTCCGGTTGCATCCACCGTTGCGATGTTTGTATCGGAACTTGCATATGTTATCGAATATTCCGTAGTGCCGTTTGAAGCGGTTACGGTAGGAGTGATCTGCGCGATATGGGGAATTTCAGCATCGGTGCTGGTTCCCGCATAGATTGTGGTCTTGTCTGCTGCCAAAGAAACCGTAACGGTGGCGGGAAGATCGCGTCCGCATTTGGTACACTTCCCGTCAGCGCCTCTTTCGCAGGCTTCTTCCGCTACGCTGAAGCCACAGACACTGCAGGTCTTTGAATGATATCCCGGCTTATCCTCAATAGGGGTATAATTCCAGTTATGGTTTTCAAACACCTGATGATTGCAGTCGGCACAGGTCTTTACATGCTGATTTGCATCATGGGCACTCCATGCACCATAGTTATGAGGTGCGGTCTCGGTATGACCTTCAGAGTCCGTACGCTGATGATTAGTATCATCAACCGATG